>Ga0315288_10001642_pt1 | contig 28987 bp, 27 predicted proteins | sample YL17G11_20_MG_FD_203454 | JGI IMG/M metagenome (GOLD analysis project Ga0315288, IMG submission 203454) | Sediment microbial communities from Yellowstone Lake, YNP, Wyoming, USA - YL17G11_20 | ecosystem: Environmental > Aquatic > Freshwater > Lake > Sediment | place: USA: Wyoming | collected... | reverse complement strand
ATATCGATCCATCGTCCGGCTCTTCGATTTTCCCGACGCCGATCACTATATTCGGTACGAACTTCGACAGCTCGGCCCAAGTGATTACAGCTCCACCATCTGCTGTGTCGAACGTGGTTGTTATTAATTCGACGACCATTACAGCTATACTGCCGCCGATGGCACCGGGAATCGTTCTAATTTATGTTACGACGAATTGCGGTACATCGAGCCAGCCTTTCACGTTTCAGTACATACAATCGGCACCAATGTAGATTCATGAGGCTGATGTGTTTGTACTTGTACGGATATCGATTGTAGTGCGCCAAAAACGCCGATATTTGATCGAAATAAAATCAAATGATTTTATTTTGCCCGCGTTGATTATAAGCAAGCATGCCACCGCCGCATAGAAATCGATTTCATAAAAAGAAATCTAGCTCGTCTAGCTCTTTCGAATACGTTGAGAACCGCGTACTCACAAGAGAAGACAAGCATGATCGTGTTGTGCCGGATTTCTTGCAAAAATGTCGGCCAGACCATCATCATAAAAAGAAACCCGCTAAACCAAAGCATGTTAGACCGGTCAGACCTGTTGAATCTTTTTGTGCATGCCCTAGCTCATCTAGCTCTAGCTCATCTAGTTCCAAAAGGCCGTGCCATAAGAAGCCGTGCCATAAGAAGCCGTGCCCCAAGTCATCTAGTTCTAGCTCATCCAGCTCATCTAGCTCATCCAGCTCATCCAGCTCATCCAGCTCATCTAGCTCATCCAGCTCATCCAGCTCATCCAGCTCATCCAGTTCTAGCTCTAGTACATCATGCCCCACATCTAGTTCGGATGTCTGTGACCGGTTCAAGAAACAGGTGTGCTGCGATCTGAAAGACGAATCGGGCAAGTGCAAGATCAAAAAGATCACATGCGTCAAAAAGTGCGGGAACAGGTGCAGGTCCAAATGCGGATCTAGACATGCTAAGCACAAACACTGCTGCGAAGTGAATGTCACGATGTGCTGCAAAAAACGAACAACTACAACAACCACGATTCAGCCGACTACGACTACATCCACTACAACTCAAGCGCCATCTACATCTACTACATCTACTACAACAGAAGCACCGTCCACATCTACTACCTCTACTACCTCTACTACATCATCCACAACCACAGAAGCGTCATCTACATCTACTACATCGACAACTGAGCCATGTGACGCCCCGATCATCGATGCCATAACCCCCGCACAGGGTCAAGCAGGTCAGCCGATAGAAATTTCCATCGGCGGCTTAGGTTTTACTGGCGCGACGGCAGTTGTGTACGATACGGTAAACTCGGTACCTTTTGATGTCGACAACGACTTCACAATTTTGGCGCTACTACCGTCATTACCAGCGGGCATCATATCTATTATGGTAATCACCCCATGCGGTCCCAGTAATCCTTTCCCATTCGTTTTTGCAGTGCCTGATACAACGACCACAACCACAACCACGGAAGAGCCTACAACAACCACATCGACTACATAGGCCCCATGTACCCCAATCACCATCGATTCCATAACTCCACCGTCCGGTTTTTCTAACATTCAAACCCAAATCACCATAACTGGAACCGGCTTCGATAATTCTGTAACGGCGTCCACAAATACCTTTGGCAATCTGCCGATCACTGTATTCGATTCAACAACAATCTTTGCGACGCTGCCACAAGCGTTCGAGCCGCTGACGTTAATAATCACGCTACAGAATGGATGTAGTATAGCCACTGTACAATTCGAATATATTGATCCACCCATCTGAATAATTGAAATCGCCAAACGATGAGCCCGTACAAATATTTGTCCAAAATAGAATTCCGTGATTTTATTTTGCTCACATTGATTATACGCATGCCATCGCGCAAAACTATGCAGACCAAGGTCAAGCACCACAAAAAGAAATACAGCTCGTCTAGCTCTAGATCGACCAAATCTGTAGAGTATAGGGTTCTCACAAAAGCTGATCACCACGATCTGGTTGTGCCGGATACCAAATGCCACAAGCCGAAAAACAAAAAAGCCCCAAAAGCTGCAAAGCATGCAAAGCCTACAAAGCATGCAAAGCCTACAAAGCCCCACAAGAAATCGAAGTCTGTCTGTACATGCGATACGTCTAGCTCATCTAGCTCGTCCTGCTCGTGCTCCAATTCCGCGTCATCTGTTTGCAAACCATCCAAACCGAAGTCTAAATGCTCATCAAAATCGTCCAAATCGAAATCGTCATCCAAAGACAGCTGCGACAAGATTTGCAAAAAGACGTGCGACAAGGTGTGTGCCGATTTGAAGTCTTGCGGTGAATGTACGATTGAAAAAGTGACATGCGACGATAAGTGTACGCATAAGTGCAAACGCCGGCACCGGTGCAAGAATAAGAATGAAGGGAAGTGCAAATCGAAGTGCAAATGCAAGTCCGTCTGCAAACATAAACACTGCTGCGAAGTCTGTGTCATCGTATGCTGCAAGTGCCCAACTACGACGACCACTACATCCACCACAACACAAGCACCAACAACTACAACATCTACTACTACAACATCCACCACAACAACTACAACATCCACTACGACACAAGCACCGACGACTACAACATCCACTACGACACAAGCACCAACGACTACAACATCAACTACTACTCTACCGCCGTGTGATCCTTGTGTACGAAGCCAAGGGTACTGGAAGACACATGACCCGGCGATCTACTGGCCGCCTAATGTTGTGACTAGCGGATTAGTAATGGGCGGGTACTCCTATACCGTAGGTGAGCTTGTGAATATTTTGAACCAATCTGTCGGTATCGGTAGCGGCGCGAACGGTCTTATTTCGTTAGCCCACCAGGTTATAGCGACGCTATTAAATCTTGAGTGCGACAGTATTAGTTCAGCGTACGTTACTGCTACGTCCGGGCTCCTCATAGTGGCGCATATGATGATGTCACCGCCAACTTTACAGGTCCCGCCGGTCGGCATAGGCTTTTTGTTCCCCGCTACAACCGACATCATAACGGATGCGCTCGACAACATCATCAAAACTTATGAGTGCGATGAGACGGGATAGTGCAAAATTATAGACGGTTGTCTTTTGTGAAAATAATATTCTGATATTATTTTGAGTACGATAAATATAGGCGATATGCGCAAGCCACATAAAAGCAAGGATCGTAAGGCGATCCGTAAAAAGTCCGTACATCGCAAGTCGGGCGGATGTGATTCACACAAAAAAGACAAATCTCACAAACATGGTCATGACCATAAACATGAACATGAACATAAGCATGAACATGATCATAAGCATGCGCACGACCACAAACACGACAAATGTACATGCGATGCCTCTAGCTCTAGTTCTAGTTCTAGCTCTAGCTCTAGTTCTAGCTCGTCCGATCTGTCTAATGTCTGCCAAAAAATCTGCGGCGACAAAGATTGTAATATAACGAAGGTTGTGCGGAACACCAACTGCAAACACAAGTGCGGAAAGAAATGCAAATCAAAATGCTCCCACACACACTGCAAAAAGATTCGCGTTGTGATGTGCTGCGAATGCCACCCTACGACTACAACCACAACCACCGTAGCCCCGACAACTACGACCACAACTACTGTAGCTCCGACAACTACAACCACGACTACTGTAGCCCCAACTACTACAACCACGACTACTGTAGCCCCAACTACTACAACCACGACTACTGTAGCCCCAACTACTACAACCACAACTACTGTAGCTCCAACTACTACAACCACAACTACTGTAGCCCCGACAACTACAACCACGACTACAACCGAAGCCACTACAACCTCAACCACATCAACTACAACGGAACCGGCTACGACTACATCAACCACAACTGAAGCCACTACAACCTCAACCACATCAACTACAACGGAACCGGCTACGACTACATCAACCACAACTGAAGCCACTACAACCTCAACCACATCAACCACAACGGAACCGGCTACGACTACATCAACTACAACCGAAGCCACTACAACATCAACCACAACGGAACCAGCTACGACTACATCAACTACAACCGAAGCTACGACTACATCAACTACAACCGAAGCTACGACTACATCAACCACGACTGAACCCGCTACAACCACATCAACTACAACCGAAGCCACTACAACCACATCAACCACGACTGAACCCGCTACAACCACATCAACTACAACCGAAGCCACTACAACCACATCAACTACAACCGAAGCCACTACAACCACGTCGACTACATCAACTACGACTGAACCCGCTACTACAACATCAACTACAACGGAACCCGCTACTACAACATCAACTACAACCGAAGCCACAACAACCACATCTACTACAACATCGACCACGACTGAACCTACAACAACAGAGGCCACAACAACAGAGGCCACGACTACTGAAGCCACGACTACTGAGGCCACGACTACTACAACATCTACAACTGAGCCGACCACTACGACAACAACGACTATAGCCCCGACCACTACGACAACAACGACTATAGCCCCGACCACTACGACAACAACGACTATAGCCCCGACCACTACAACTACCACAACAACAGAAGCCACGACTACTGAAGCCACGACTACTGAAGCCACAACTACTGAGGCCACGACAACAGAGGCCACAACAACTGAGCCGACTACTACGACAACAACGACTGTATCCCCGACAACTACAACTACCACGACAACAGAGGCCACTACAACAGAAGCCACAACAACAGAAGCCACGACTACTGAACCCACTACAACAGAAGCCACTACAACTACATCCACAACTACTGTAGCCCCAACTACATCCACTACAACACTACAGCCGTGCGACTCTTGTGTGCATAGCCAAGGATTTTGGAAGACACACTACCCTGATGACTGGCCTTCGATAGTTTTGTCGGCCGGTCTGACGATGGGCGGTTTTACATACACGGCGGCTCAGCTCTTGTCTATCCTGAATACTAGCGCTGGCGGTAACGGCCTTATTTCGATGGCGTACCAGGTCATTAATACGAAGTTGAATCTGTTGTGTGAAATGGGAACGGTGAACCCGGCGTACGTTTCGGCTGTCGCGCCATATCTAGCATCCGCTGAAACTCTGATGCTTGGAACAGGCGCCATCCCACCCGTCGGATCTGGTTTCTTGGACACGTCTGCTACAGGTACCATTACAAGCAATCTTGATGCTCTAAGAATCGCATACGAATGTACGGTACATAGAATTGTGTAGTCTGATAATTAAAATATTTGCATTTGCATTTGCGTTTTATTATTCAAAAATAATGAACACATAATCAAAATTACTTGGTGCTTCGGGGCTTTCCACCCTTTCCACCCTTGGCAGCCGTCTTACTCTTTGCGCCCTTACCACCCTTTGCCGGCTCAGGGTTCTCTTCAGCCGATCCGCTACCGTCTGCATCGGCACCTACTTCAACGCTGCCAGATTCCCCGCTCTCTTCTGCACTGCCGCTACCACTTCCACTAGCGCTGCCACTTCCACTGGCATTACCGCTGCCGCTGGCGCTACCACTAGCATCACCACTACCACTAGCGCTTCCACTAGCGCTTCCGCTAGCACTAGCACTAGCACTAGCATTATCATCGATCGCTTCTTCTAGGGTGAACCGCATAGCCGAATCGACATTCGCGGCTTTCTTCATGAAGGTCATAGCCTCTGAGATGTTCATTTTGTATACGTAGTTTGTGCCGTCGATTAAAAACGCCGTTGTATCGTTTTTGAACGTCTTGTACGCGGCGGCCCCGTTTTCACATTTGACAAAGCATCCCTTCAGAGTGTTACCGTAGTATTTGGCGAATTCCTTATGAACATGCCGGACGACGTCTTCTTTTTTGACAGAGCCTGCCAAAAGGCATACGAACATACGGCTCGGACTCGCCACACCGCCATGGAATACGACTAGAGAATCGTTGTAAGTTCGGCGCTTTGCGGTTTTGTCTGCCTTTGTAGACTTCGATCCGGCTTTGGATCCGGCTTTCGTTGTCTTTGGTGCGGCCTTCTTAGCCGGGGCCGCCTTTGTAGCGCTGCCAGTTTTCTTTGGCGCAGCCTTCTTAGCTGGAGCCTTCTTTGCCGGAGCCTTTGTAGCGCTGCCGGTTTTCTTTGGTGCTGCTTTTTTAGCCGGGGTCTTAGCTGGCGTCTTAGATGGCGTCTTAACCGGAGCCTTTGTAGCTTTGGTAGCTGTAGTAGCCTTTGTAGCCTTTGTAGCCTTTGTAGCTGCGTTCTTAGCCTTCGATGACATCGGTGTCTGGGTGTGTTGTGTATAACTTGTCTTATATAGAGGCTAGTAGGGCAAAACCTAATAATTTCAACTTTTATAGGGCTCGGACTAGGCTTGGCTGTACAAGACTGTACAAGACTGTACAAGACCGATCGATCTAACAAAAAATAAAAAAATGCGGGGGTCAAATTTATCGAATACGCTTTCGGTTGACGAAAATTATTTTTTTCGTTTAGTATAACAGGTGTCGTGACATAGCGATATGCATATGCAAAATATACAAAACACACAAACCATATGCCAAAGATTGAAATCATGTTATAACAAAGCATACGCTCGATATTTAGATCTAGAACGTATGACATGTAATGCGCTAGACGAAGTAGATCTAGATAGCTTGGATAACTCTGATAGCTCTAATAGCTCAGACACATATACAAATATCGTACTGAGCCTACTATCGGATGTCGCGGAAGTTTTGAATTATAAGAGAGGATCGATCGTCACACCTCACGATATGGATACTTTTCTCTCAAACGATAGCCGTAATGGATGTAATGTTTTGCGCGCCGTACAGCGAAAATCTGTTGTCGATGCCGATGGGTCTCTTGTTATACCGTTCGTATTTTGCGGCCAAGTCAACGGGCTGATTGTTTTGCACGAAAAATTAGACACACTAGACACACAGAATACGCTAGACATGCATAACATAATACACCTCGTACATTTCCAAAATATGATGGGCTGCCTGTTCCACATGCTGTACGGTACGGATGCTATTCAAGCTGTTCAGACGGATTCTGTTCAAACCGATTCTGTTATTCGAACAAACACAGATGCACAAGATGAGAATGAGATGGTGCGCCGTATAATGATGGACGCTGTGAACAGCATTTGTAATTCTGTCATAATAGTCGATCGGGATCTGCGTATCGTGTTTTGTAACGATCAGGGTAAGACTATGCTCCGGTCTTATTTTCATACAGATCATGAGCAGCATAACATAACAGATGCGATTCCTCAACTCGTATCGTTATTATCGCGAACAGACGCCGATAGTTTTTACCGGAATAAAAAAATCACCATAAGCTCAACAGATGATATTGTGATACACGTGGTTGTGGATTCCATATACTCGACCGGTTCTCTGTTCCATGTGTTGAAATTAGAGGCCGCCAAAATTGAATCTACCGAATCCATCGAATTCGCCGAATCGAAGAAGTTAGACAAAACAAAAAACCTCGTCGCGCATCTCAGTCACGAACTACGGAACCCCATACAGGCCATCACAACCGGCATCTACGTCATGAACAAAACATTCCAATCCGCATACGACAAGCACATATTCTCGTCTAGCTTTTCATCGATCTCATCGATATCATCGATATTCTCATCTATCGACTCTGATGATTCAAACGATTCGACAGATTTGATAGACTTTGATCCGGATACAGAGCATGTAGAACACAATTATATGCATCACATCAATACGAGCCGCCCGAATGAAACGATATACATCTTAGGTGAGTCACAGGATTCGTTTGATTTGCATGTACCGCAAAACTCAAACTCGAACGACAAACATAATATACAGCCATCGAAGCATCTGAACAGCCGGGATATTAAGACTCTACGATCTGTGATGAAGAGGATCGACAGCTCGTGCAAGAACATGAATATCATCATAGACGACATACTAGACTTGTCGAAGCTAGACAACGATGAGCTGATACTGAACATGGAAGAGCACAGTATCGAAGAAATTTTGTACGCGATTTACGAAGAGTACAAGCCGATCGCCGAAGCTAAAGGGCTCGATGTAGTTTGTTCGATCGATCTGACTGGATTAGCTGAATATATAGATGCAGATGCAGATGCAGATGCAGATGCGGATACAGAAACAGAAACAGAAACAGAAACAGAAACAGAAACAGAAACAGATCCAAGTAGCCTAACGCTGTACACGGATGACACGCGCGTCTATCAAATTCTGTCAAATCTAGTCTCGAACGCTATTAAGTACTCTACATCTGGCACTATTAGTATAAGCGCGTACGCGAATACCGAACAATACATATGCTTTGAGATTAAAGACCAAGGCAAAGGCATCCGCCAATCGGAACTCAACTATTTATTCAAAGACTATGGCACTACATCTAACTGTACGCCCGATATCGGATCGAACGGTCTCGGTCTGAGCGTATGTCAAAAAATTTCAAATCTACTCGGCGGATCGATTGAAGTCAGCTCGGCGTACGAACGAGGCTCGACCTTTACTTTCGTACATCCGTGGCGGCCGAATAATCTAAAACCGAATCCGAATATAAATCAGAATCAGAATCAGAATCCGAATAAAACCCATGCAGACCTGGATATATCCCGCCTCGAATCTTTGAAAGGCGATATACTGATCGTCGACGATGATCGAAATATTACGTCTCTGTTCAAGCTTCTGATCAAATGGATAAACTACGACAACTGTTCAGAGCTGACTATAGACGTCGCAAATAATGAGGCAAGAGCCATCCATCTGACTCGGAACAAAAAGTACGGTCTGATACTGATGGACATAGATCTAGACGGTGAAGACGGATGTGCGGCATGCAGAGACATCGTAGGGTCTGCAGAAATGAATACAGATACACCGATCGTCGCGATTACAGCAAACATCAAAACAATCCAACACGATCGGGATGACAAGTACGATTGTTTTCAAGACATACTACTCAAACCTTTTACAAATAAGCATATCGCACAAGTTATAGCGAAGTATATGGCGTGATAAATTATTTCACTTTCTTCTCATCGCCGTCTCTAAAGATGACGATGTTTTTGTTTTTCATCGATAGCTTTCTCAGAGCCATGGTCGTAGAACGGCTAAATTTATTAGACTTGTCAGATACCTGGTTCCGCTTTTCCGCTTCGATTATTTCGAAAAACGAATTGATCAACGACGCCGATACGGGCTTGATGAATACGCCTTTGAATTTGGAATCTTTGAAATCCTGCAGAGCGCTGTTAGAACTGTCACCCGTATACCCAAACATCGGGATCTGAATATCGAAACAATCGTGCGCTAATCTTGTTATGTACGTGCCAGTTATTTCGTCCGATTCTGCGTGTTCGGAAGATCGATGCCCGACCGTAATACTGCCGTCTGTATCCGATTCTGTATCCGATTCCGATTCCGCTAAACAAATTTTGCGATTCGGTCTTGCTGATTTGGCTGATTTGGCTGATTTGGCTGATTTGGCTGATTTGGCTGATTTGGCTGATTTGGCTGAACTAGAGCTAGAGCTAGAATTAGAACTAACAGACCCGGCTTCATCGTGCTCGATATCGTGTTCTATTTCATTTGTATGGTAGTCCATGAAGATTATATCGAACGTATCAGATGTATCAGACCCGCCGATCCGATTTACAAATTTCATCCCTTCGTCTAGAAGTGTCACGTCATGACCTCTGTATTTTATAATGTCTCTCAACGATTCGCCGGAATTTTTATCATCGTCGACTATCAGAACTTTCAGACAGCCTATACGATTTTTATAGGATGCGATACTGTCGTCCGTATTCATAGAGCGGCTATTCGATTTGATTAGCGTCATCCTGTTGTTCTTATTCATCGATACTATACGCCGGCCTTTTTATAAAATCAACGGGTGTCATCCCATATCATAAGAAAATTGTCAAACTGCCAGAATCATTAGACTTATCGTATAGCTCGAACTACGACAGCTACAGTAATCACAATAATCGCAAATGCCGCACACACGTACGCCGCGATTACACAGATCTTAGCGTACAGCTCAAGATACGCGTCCGGGTTGTACAGCAGAGCCGAACACTTTGCATCAATACCGTACTTCGGGTAGTAGTTGTAGTCTTCTTGACTCGTATAGCACGTAATCCGCTCACCCGCCTCGAGCCCCGCATTAAACACGCTAGACTGAACGGTGTAAGATGATTCGCATTTCAACTGTCTCGGCAAAAATATCGATATCTGTTCCCATCTCAATCGCAGCTCCGCGTAGTTCGCCCTCCTATACGCAGACAGAAGCTGAGATGCTACAGTAGTTGTAGCGTCTGTCATATTCATACGGCCGAATGCTATAGCGTCCCCATAGTACGGTACGTCGCGGCCTAGCTTACAGATCAGCTGAGATACAAATCTGATCTCCGGATCCGTGTAGTTTGACCGGCCCGCTACGTAAGATACACAGCTAGCTGACACCAGCGTCTTGTAGTAATTGACATCCGATTCAAATGCCTCGATCTGTAGTGTTACGATCTTACGCGCGTACTCCGTAAAATTCGGGTCTCCATACGATACGACTGTACACTCATGTTGTATATAGCCCTGCCTGAGAGCGTCCTGAATTATCACCAAAATCGCCGCAAGCATAATGGCGCCCTTCGTTATTAAGAACGCCATGATTTGAATGATGTGTATCTGTTTGATTTGTTTTGATAAGTATCGTACTTATCAAAATATACCAAATTCAATTTTTGTCATATGGTTCAGAATCACCACCGGAATATGTCCGACAGCGTAGAAATCTCTTTCGATAGCAGTCTATCAAACTCTGACGTAATGTACGATCCGCCGACAGCCGTGTTGTTAGCCGTGTTGTTAGCCGTGTTGTTAGCCGTGTTGTTAGATGCAGACTGGTTTGATGCGATGCTCGACGTAGCGCTCGACGCGACGCCCGATGTTTGAACGTAATCCGTCTGAGCGCTGTCTTTTACAAATATAGAGCTGCGGGCAGACGATTGTCTGTTTTGATTGTATGCATCATCTCCCTCTCCATCATCATTTCCATCCGGCTCATCTCCCTCTCCATCTTCTTCTTCTTCTTCTTCTTCTTTATCATCATCAGCTCCGCCGTACAGCTGTTGCTTCATATTTTTGAGTATGAACTGCAGTATGGCGTCTGCGTTTCTCGCTCCGGCGTACGCGTACTCTTTGCGATCTATAACGATCTTGACTGTCGGAAATCCTTCTATTTCCTGACCGTTGATCGATCGCTCTTTTTCGGTCAAGCCGTCCATCTGGTTCATTTCGACTTCATTCACGCCTATATTTTTTTTGTTAGATAATTTGGCGACTAGCTTATCCCACTCCGGTCTGAACATGGCGCACGGGCCGCATCCGTTCATATGGAACAGAGTTAATCGAACCTTCTTTTGTTTGTCCGCTTTCGGATTCGGCATGACTTGTATATATTCGTATATATTCGTATCGCAAAATATATTATACGCCGATCGATCCTGAGCCCTTCAATTTCAATTACAGCTTATGTGTACAGTTGAAATTCAGATCCTGATCCTTGAAATATTTCTCACAATCACACGGTACGTAGCCGCCTATCAAAAAGTACGCAAATAGCAAGAACATAACGATCAGACACGTCGCGCCTAACCGGCCTGCAAGATCTGTGTCCGATATTTTTGTTATGTCCAAGCTATCTGCCATATCGGTCATATTCGTTAATCCGGCATCACTATCCATTTATTATACGGCTCTTTATTATTTTGCCACTGTACAAATAAATTATACCCATGTCTAGATATAGCTTTACTTGTATTGTAATGATGAAAGCGTACAATCTTCTACTGATGCGGCTCGTGTTGTTCGTACTGACAGCTGCGCTGATATACTTCGCGATAAACGATGAGCACCACACTAAAATTCCGCACACTATAATCATATTGGCTCTGTTCATCCTAATCGAACGGTACGTCGCGTCTCTACCTTGTGATGCAGATGCAGATGCAGATACAGAGCTTAGTGAGAACTTTAACACAACAACCATAAACAAACTGAACTCGCTCCAAGGCGTACAGGGTCAGTTTTACGTAGACTGCCCGAAGTGCGGTAGAATGGGCCAAAAACAGAAACAGCTACCACCGAACGTCAGATACGGCCCGATCAGCTGCAAGTCAAAGGGATGCGGCTGTGCAAATACGAATACTCGCCCGTATATTCAAGAAGTGTCGACCCCTTGCTACGCATGTAATGCACACCCGTGCAGATGCGGTAGGTATCAAACGAAAGGGCCGGATGTAAAATACAAGGGATGTCACGGATGCAAAGGCTGCAAAAGATGTGAAGGAAACACGAACAGATCGTACTGCACAGATCGGTGTGTCGATACGATAGGGCGTGATACTGTCAGTCTATACAACGATAAGTTCATCGATCTCAGCGAAACCGGATGCTACAACTGCGCGCTAGATATAGGGGCCAAGATTGAACAAACCGCACTGAACTACAGAGAGCTGCCGATAGTCAACGGGCCACCCGGCTACTCTGTGTATTTGGATAAGGGATACAGCATGTGAGTATAAAAAGCAAAATATGTTGATAGACAAAACTTACTCCGAAAAGTCAGACACGCTGATCTCACATGATGAATCGTCGTCGACATTCGAAGACACGGATAAATCATCGGCATATTCGGGTTCAGATGAGATAGGCTCGGTCGATCCACATATATCAGAGCTCTGTCTAAGTACAGAATCCGGTTTGGTCCAGCACCAGCGCCTCGGGTTTGACGTCACGACGTTGTAGATCCGCCGATGAAGCTCAGAATCGAACTCATCGTACTCGTAGAACTCGTGTCTATTTCCATGGCTATCTGCCTCGATCAGCAGGTTTGTGAAGTTTTTCATGCAAGACACGCTAGGCGCCTTGTTATTGGAATACTCCACGTACGTGTACGTATTCGGGTATCCGGTCTCTCTATCTTCGACGTACGCGATCGGCATATAGAACGGGTTCGATGCGAATCTATTACCGTGCTCGGCTCGTATGATTACAGAATCGAATAGTTCGGGTGCTATCATCAGAACGTCTTGCATCAACACCCCAGACTCGGTTCGAGACTCTGCTATCAATAGCTGCGGCGTCGTAATACCGAGCTCTATCAAATAGCGTGCACAGTCTACAAAATTCTGCGCACACCTCTTTGTAAATTGACGGGCTGTCTCATCGCATTTTTGTACAGGATCAGGCCTCTCCGTCGGATACACCATAACGTGCAAAAATCCGCGGTCTAACAGATCCAGTACCGCCGCATTTGGGTTTGTGCTGCTGTACATGTACCGTGTGTGTGTCGAATCGTATGTATCTTGCACATCGTACGTCTGTATTATAACGCGCACCGGTACGCCAGCGCCGTAGTACTTAGTCCGGTAGTTCAGACTCATCGTAATCGGTTCATCGTCCCGGAACGTAGACCAGATTTTGATGATTTTTCGCGTAATAAATCCGTCGAACTCCGACATAGGGTATCCCGGCGTCTCGAGGATCTCGGGATCGGATTCGATTTTTTTTGACTCCAGATCAAACGTCACAATAGTCAGCGGTGTATCCATAGACTCGTACGTGATGTCGATTATCGATGTGTCGTATTGCGTGAATTGTTGTTCGAACAGCTTGTACTCGTGCGGAATATCCAAATCTTCCAAAGTCTGCATATCGTAGACGGGGATTATGGTCTTCAGCTGCGCAGTTACTGCAAACAGGTCGTAGAACCCTACTCTCGACTCCGTATTAGTTTTGTACAAATATTCGAACAGCACGAAGTTGTGAGTTGGTTGCATCTTCGTAATGTACAGACCGTTGATCCCGATATCCCGCATCTTCAGATCGATCCATCTGCCGACATTCAGCGTTTCGATTAGCGCCCCGTAACCATCCTTTGTATAGCTCACCAGATCTGCGACGAATATCTTCTGATCTTTGTCTTCAGACTCAAACAGGCCGATCAAGAACTCGCCCTCGCCGTCCAGGTTGAACGTACTTGAATTATTATCAGAGCCATCAGAGTCAGATGAATTTAGTCCGCTAATTACACCCATATCAAAGTCCAGCGTAACGGTGTTGATCGATTTGAGCGTGTAGTCTTTGTACGATGCGAAGTCAACAACCGGTGACCCGCCGTATGCCGCCGGTACGTCCGGTTTGTACGCATAGTACATACTGTCGTCATCTGTGTTGATTCTAATTACGCTTTCGATCTGCTGATAGAATCGGCTGTCCAAGAACTCCCGATTGTCGGCCGAACTAACCCAGACATGCGTATTATATTTTGCACCGGCTTCGTAAAACGGCACGACGAACACGAATCTCTTAGACGCCGATACCGTAACAGTACAGCTACAGCGCACGTTCAGAGATCCCATATTCGCTTTGTACAGCGTCTTGATGTAGTTCGACATATGGTGCATGGTTGAGAGCTCGGATATGATGGGTGTACGTACTTTCGTCATAACATTGTAGCCGTACACGCGCCAGCTAAAAGAACCGGCTGTTGTAAAATCATTTACGTACATCAGAGTCCGGTTGTCCAAACCCCACACGTATCGCTTCTTTTCATACGCGCACATAGTCTCTGTTCTGTTTGTCCTCGTATCGTAGATGTTGAACACCAGATTGTACGATCTGCCCGAATCACTAGAATCTGACTTAAAATCAGATCGTACGCTACTCGTACAAGCTGCGCACTCACAAGATCTTTCATGTGTCGTGTAAAACACAACGTACGATGCGTCGTATGAGAATAGCAGCTCAAGATCCGGCGATTTGTCAGATACGATCGTAGTTTGCGATACGATTGTCTCGTCGTCCGCCGTCCGTTGCAGCACGTATCTGTACATCAGTGGGCCGGAATTCGTATCTGTCTCATCATCATCGACACCCATCCATAAAGAGTACTCCGTGTCGTAGATCCGCTTGTTCAGCCGCTTGATCCGCATCTCTCTGTCTCGCGTAATAATCTTCGCCAGACTGTAGAGCGGGTCCGATAAGCCTGATGAGCTAGATCCGTCTGACCCGGATGAATTTGATCCAGATGATCCGTCTTGAACAGAACTATCTTGCTTCTGCCTCTTGCTCGAAGACTCGGAACCGTCCGATTGTCTCTTTTGGGTAGTACCCCTAATGTCGTTCATCTCGTTCGATAAAACTCCGCCCATTATTGTGTTATGCGTATAGTTCAATACAGACAAAAGACGTGTAGTGAAATAAAAAAACAATTTTTTTGTGTAGTTCTGCGTATATCTAGCGGTACTCTACACAGAACCGCTGATTCCATCCAGAGTACTCTGCGCCGACATGGAACAGAGCCGCCGCTACAAAAGCTGCGATCGCCATACCCGTATGAGACATGCTGAACTCCGCATCAACGTACATCGCAAATACATGCACTATCATGAACATTATTGTAAAAATAATACCGATCACAAGCATCTCACCAAGCAGCTGTGTACCACTAACAACCTTCGACATCCGATATATATTGACACAACAAAATAATACGCGTTATATCTTTGCCCCTCACAGCTTCTACGATTTGCGCTGTATATTATAAATACAGCATGTCTCACCGCGATCTAGATAGTACGCCATTGACTAGCCGCGAAATAAGTTTGGCTCAGCTCCTGAAGCATTTTATTACGACACCCAGTTTAGACGGATCCGATGAGATTAGCCACCTCGCATCTCTGTCCGACATCCGAACATGGCACAAGCTAGACAAATTAGAAGGCCAAGAGATCAGTACAGTCATCTTACAAAATGAGCGGATAGTAGATGTTCATAAAATAATACGCGCCGGGCACAAAGAATTCGTACCGATCAAACGGAAATCTCTCATCATGACAAAGTACGAATTCAAACATCGGCTGAAAGTCAAAATCAATTCACACGACGGGTATCTGACTACACACACTACACACAAAAATATAATCGTGCGGGCCGACCATAGTATACACGATCCGCTGCACAAAATCATAAAGCGCTACATCAAAACAAAAGAATGGCCGATGCTACATTTTGCAGCAGAACATCATCGTACGCATCTGAAAAATTGATAATTGGATACGCTACACCATAATCGGCGGATACTAAAACATACAACACGATATGCACGGAACGTATCAAGCTGAGCAAGCTGATTACCATACTTTGAATACGCTGAACACGAATGAAGACCTGTCAAACTGTAGATGCTGCAGCTACACCCTTATTATACACACATCGTACAAAGTCCTGATCTTTGGCATCATTCTATCGTGGTTCGTGTTTAGCGGCCTGATCTACGCGTACTACACACAGCCGTATAACATCAGCGAATACGTACTGTACATCTTTTTGTTCATTACGATCGTAGTCGATTACATCATGATACACTTCTACATCCGGGTTCGACGTAGAGCGATTCTGCAAAACTTTTTGAATACGCACGTACATCCCAAAATGGCATACGAAACACAGATGTAATTTTTTCTATAAAATAAGAAAATCAGATACGGAACTTGATGCAGATACACGCTTTCTGTTTGGCATCCATGTCCTCCGACCCTATCATGTCCTCTCGTATCATCGTAATGTTGAACAGATCCAAATTAGTATTCAGTTCAGTAAGAGTCTTCGAAGTATTACTACGCTCGAACTCGTTATGCAGTAGAGTATCGCCGATGTACACGGAATGCACGATCCAGCCTACCATATCGCCGTCGCACTCGTCGATCGCGCTAGACATATCGCTATTATCATCATTGCTATCGTCGCTATCACTGTCTCCACTTTCAACATTATTACAATCCGTCAGACTGTTATAATAATCTACTATGCTCTGTAGGGTCTGACTATGATCGAACTTGTCTATCCTCCATATATCGTACTTCTCTTTGCCGATCCGCGTCGTTTTGTAATGCACAGACTCGCCGAACGCGAAGACAGAGCTGGCTAGATTGAACGTCCCGTATCTGTATCTTGCGCACGTATCGTATGTACGTAGATCAGCAGGATTTAGGATAGAGCGGTACACCAGCTTACAAAACTCCAGAGATATCAGGCCAGACACGATGGATGTTGTTGTTGCGATGGCCGGTATGATCTTGCCAGCTGTCCCTTTTACGAATAGCCTGTCCTCCGGTTTGATAGAGTAGTTCGATGCGCGTAAATTCGACACCAGAGCCAAAAAATCGACGTGGTTATTCGAATCGTCGTCCTTCTCGAATACGATCGGCTCGACGTTTGACAATTTCGTGCGGCTTTTTTCTATGAGACGCATAATCTGCTGCACCAGCATCGCACGATCTATATCTGCTTCTACTTCGGCCGTATTCTGTATGTCCTCACACGGCACGGGATCCGGCGTCTTCAGAGTCCGTACAAAGTCTTCGAACTTTTTGATCTGATTCGTACCGTACCTCTGCTTTTGTGCTATGCCTATAGAGTCTGCGAATATGTGGGCAAATTTGATCACGAACCCTATGTGATCCGCGTTCTGCATATCGAACGTAATAACTTTCGGAAAGATCTTTGAGCCAGACCAGAATAGCTCGCCGTCTACCATGTGATCGAACGGATACTTCTGTATGAGCTGAGAAATCGGGTCTACGAACAGCCTGTGGAACATATTGAAGCCGTATCTGATACAGTATTTGAAATTCGAATTCAAAGAGTTTGCCAGCAGTTCGAACAGCTGCTTTTGAATAGAAACCAGATCCACTGTACTCTTGTGTTCTAACATGCGTAGTACATTACTATCCGCCATCAGACTACGATACGTAGATTGCGGCACGTTAAAATACTGCTCGAACACAGATCTAGCGTACTCTATAACATGCTCGAACGTAGAGGGAAATAGCTTCAGCGTACAGACAGGAATTACGTCTTTCATCTCGACATCTTCGAAAGATCCGTACGACTCCGTTAGATGCGGCACAACGACCTGCACAGATCCGATGGTGCCCAGAGTACCGCACTCTAGTAACGGCTTACCAAACTCAACACACCTACCGTCCATGTACTTCCGGGCCTGCACGTTGTCCAGAGCGTTGAACACGATAGACAGGCCAGACATGAAATTAGAATCGTACACGTGCTCTGTCTCTTTGCACACCTTCGTAAGCTTGGGCTCTATATTCAGAGTCGGATTGATCTGCTTAGCCTTGGCCGCTGCGACAACAGATTTCGGTTTACCGATGTCCTCAGACCTGAATAAGAACTGACGATTTAGATTCGACAGCTCGATCGAATCCATATCTGTCACAACGATTTTGCCCGATCCATCTGCCCCAGATCCTTGATCTGATCCGACGCCCATCAGAGCCAGATTCTTCAGATGCTCGCAGCCGACAGCGCCAGACCCTACAACGAATACTTTTTGACTTTGGATCTGCCTCAGCATCCGATCGCCGAATATCCGCCGGATCCCATCGTATCTGTCGTACTTGTCCTCTGTATCTTTGGTATCTTTGGTATCTTTGGTATCTTTGGTATCTTTGGTATCTTTGGTATTTTCTGTATCGGGCAAAATATCCAGCCCGTCCAGATACAGCATCTGACTGATCGGTTCGTACTTATGCGATACGGCTTTTATGACCTCTTGCGCCCCGATAGAGCCGATGACCGAATCTATGCCGCATAACCGGCCTCGGCAAGTATCGTACAGCTTGGAAAAGATTTTGCGCGATTTACTATCGACCATCGCACTATTACCGTTCGCTAATCGTATCAGCTCCTGCTCGTAGATATTCCGTGTAGAGCGCTTCGTCAGATCTGCCGTCAGACTTAGCGCTCTGTGAAAAGCCGCCAAGTATAACGGCCTGTCCCAGTCTACCGTATCGAACCGTACGTAGTCAGAATTTGACGCGTACGGCTTATGCTGCACGATGATCTGCATTTTGATCTCTTCGAATCTGACATTCTGCAGAGGCTGCGTCTCGATTTTTATCGGCTCTGCACGTTTAGCGTACGCCATGCGCTGCATAGGATCCGGTATATTTTGGTACAAGCACACGGTGAAGCGATGAGACCCGGCAGATCGGATAATGTACGTCGTTTGATCCAAACCATCGACATTTCCGCAGATCCGTACCACATCACCCGTATTCAGCTTATGCGGTTCGGCTGTACAAAGAATATTACGATCGACAGAGCTGATTATAGTAGTCTTGACAGGGTTGCCCGTCGCATCTAATACGTTATGGTTCACAAAATCACAAAACACTCCGCCCATCAGACCGTACGACCAGATGCCGATCGTCTTAATCGGTTTTGTATTCGCATTAGATCTGCAAATATTGTTGTAGTACGCGAATTCGTCTGTCAAATAATCTGCAAACACCACAACATCGTAGTTCGAAAATTCTTCCAGCCCGATAATACGATCCATTTTGATCGTACGCACGATGGTAGTCGGATTCAACGATGCCAGATTGCGCCGAATCTTTTCGAATACGGCAGACGGATCGAATGATTGATCCGAATCTGTTTCTGATTCTACGCTCGACATTTTGACGTCTGTCTCGTCGCAGTAGTAGTTCGACGCTAGATCTGCGTACTCTAATCTGAAGCATCTGGAATGCAGATCGACAGTTCCGATGCCGGCCATAATTGCGCACTTCGCCAGCTCTAGAGCCGGGCCACTGAATCCGCGCTTGGATGTGAGTAAGATTTTCGACTTAATAATCCGGCTCATCGCGTCCTTGCCGTACGTCAGAGTCTGCCTAGAGTAGCGGTTATCGAAATCGTTATTCTTTGCGTCCATGTTCGGTTGTGTCTGTCTTAATTGCGCCAGATTATTACTAGTCTAGCGTTAATAAATAAAGTTCTCAGAATGGCCGGATATCAATTTTTTGTGCTTTATTTATCACAAGGTACGACGGTGTACTTAATCAGACACCTGTCAGACCGTTCGGTGAATATGGTTTCGGCTTTGATGGTACACAGTTTCGAAGCTGTTTCAACATCTAGAATCTTGTACGACGATTCGATGATACAGCCGACCTCGGGTGTCCGATCCGCCATAATGTCTGAGATCGGATCGCTCATAAAAAGATTCGTCGTGTTGAAACCCTGCTCGGTGTCTGTCATCACATACTGATTATGGTTGTCTAGCTTTCTCAGATGCTCTAGAACTTTGTACGGATAGACGTAAGACAGATAGTGCGATGACTGACATGTCAGCAGAAGCATCAGCATGAAGCTTGATAACTGTTTCTGTTCGGCATCTATCGCATTCGAATTCATATTAGAACATATTTGCGTCTTGTAATTCGATTCAGACATAATAGCGAACAGATCGTCTATGCTGTGATATGTCTTGCCGTTTGCCTTAATGGTCTGCCTGAAAAAATCGCACAGAAACTGATTTACGATAGACTTGTCGGATTCGTACGATTCGACGATGGAATCGATAAAAGTCTGAGTACTAATACTGTACACGATGCTCTGCGGTTTAGCTGTGGCTGTGAAGTACGGCACTAGGTCTTCAATATCTGCGTCATGTGATGTGTCACGTGATATGTCATGTGATGTGTCACGTGATATGTCTTGTGATGTGTCTTGCGATACAAGCCGCGTATCACCTCGCACTATAGACTCTAATATGCCCGATACTTTTGCATCGAACATATCGGATATTCTGATCTTATTCGTCAAATAAGACATGTACTCTTTGTCGAAATAGCTGTTGAGCTTGTGTTCTGTGATCGATAAAGACAGCTCGCGTGTCAAGCTCTGTAGCTTCGAAATCAGCTTGTCCGTCTTGGCATTTTTTATATGAGACGTATAACCCTCAAGGCTCGATATCAGCTGCTGCTCGGCCTCTAGTACGACATCATTATTATTGTTGCTCATTATACTATGCGCGTATTTTAATCGGATCGGGTTCGGCGGATAAATAATCAATTTTATTTTATGCATAGCATGAGCAGTATGAGCAGAATGAACAGACAGGATATAGACATCCGATTCGGCTCGTCGAAAGCGTACATAAAACACGCACCGATCGTATTAAATGCAGCGTCTAGTACAGCTGATACAGAATCGGATTCGGATTCAGAAGAATTAATATCGATCTTGTCTACCGCATCGCCTATGCCATCTGTATCACGTGTATCACAAGACGCGGTATTCGACAGAACTCTGTACAAATCCGCAGTCTTGCATCTGATATCTGTATACGATGAAACAGAATTAGAATCGGAATCAGACAAATCAAACGAATCAGAATCTGAAGACTCTGATACAGATAAAATAATACGGCACATCACGGATCAGATCCGGCCGCTATGGTACCAGATGAAGAGCGGTGACTACGTTGAGAATGTACTTACGTCATCTGTATATCGCGTCGTACGATCCGACTCGTCTGACCTTTCGATCGTGTTGCGTAATAATTTGACACTAAAAGCTTTGCAGATTCCAGACGATCTGCCGGATCAGGCCGATTGGAGAGCCATGTATGTCAATAATTCGCATGCTAAAGCGTACGGCAGATCAAGCATGTTCTAAAACAAAATTATAATCAAAATACTCTAGCCTACCTACGTAGACTTGGCTCTGTTCTCCGCTTTCGTTACGATGGTCAGCGTCGTCTCTAGCTCTGCATTAATAACATCCAGCGCAGCTTGTACGATCTGCTCAGCTTGTGCAGCTTGTACAGTTTGTACGGTTGGTGCGATCGGTACAGCTTGTACAGCTTGTACAGTTGGTACGATCTGTACAATTGGATCAGCCTTTACAGACACAACAGGTACAGTAGGTACGGTTGGTACGATTGGATCAGCCTTTACAGACACAGTAGGTACAGTAACTACCTTAGGCATCGCACAAACACCGGCCGTCTTGACTTTGTGATCGGGGTGTGTGCAGTAGTAGTCGTAGTTGAATTCACTTTTCTCTTCGATGACGATGTTGCACACCATGTCGTGTGTCGCAAGAAACTGAATGAACTGGTTGTCGTTTGCCTGATACATTATAGAGCCTTTCGGTACGACGATCTTAGAGCCCTGCATGATGCGGAAAGTCTGATCCGCCTCTAGCCGCTTAGTGATGCCGATCTTGTCGATTGATGCGCTAACAGATACCGGTGTACCTTCCTGCAGCATCAGATCGTACTGACACTCTTTGCTCCGAACATTGATATTCGGCCTAATGTACGGAACATTCGCCGGGGTATTAAAAGCGTATTCATTGTCACCTATCACGACGTACTTGACACCGTTGTACATAACTCGCACAGAGTGACAGATCACAACAACTTTACGCGCCTGCGTTGAGATGTAGAAATCCTTTTCAGTTTGCTCGGCCGGATGCCTTACCCTGTCTATCGGGCACAGCTTTGTGTTTGGCAGCACACCGATGTGGCTGATCTCATTCGTCTTGTACACCTTACGGTATTTCTCGGTGAGCTTGGCCGACTTGGTTGATTTGGCTGATTTGTATGAATCAAAAACAGACCGCGCCTTCTGAACCATAACTGTGTACGTCCTGACGATGAGAGGGCTGAACAGTTTGAGCAGGCACACCAGTACGATCAGCACAACAATATCAGCCATATCGAATGTGCTGATCGATGATTGTGATTGTGATTGTGATTGTGATCGTAATTGTGATCGGAACCGATTTTCCTGATGAGCTTTGAGATACTCTTCGTGATTGTACGCGAATTTTGACATTGTGCAAAGTGTTGCTGTGTTGATATATAAGCTCTACGAAATATACCGTACAGCTCTAATAAAGTTCAACTTTTTTCATATGCCCGTATCCATATTATGCTGTGATATTCAGCACCTTAATACAGTTCAGCGTCAGACATAGCACGTTATTAATCCGCACCACCGTCACGAAAGCCAGATCCGGTACACCGATCTTCCCGATCTCTCTTGTACTAATATCTGCGCGCCGAAGTTCTAATATGGCATCCCGTTGAGCATTACGCTCTAACTTGGCTGCGATTATCCGATCCTGCTCTTTTGTTACGGCTTTGATCTTTCGCTTCGAATTGCTGGTTGAATTGACCTTGTCACCGGTCTCCACTTTCGCCGCCTCTATCTCTTCTTTTGTTACAACCTTGCGCGATAACCAAAAAGGTTGATTCTTTTTAATCTCTTCGATCTTGACGAATTTGGCGGCCGATGCCGGGTTTTCGGATCTCTTGGCTACGACGCTGATCTTGGTATTCGGCTTCGGTTCGGGCTTTTTATTGCCGACATAATCCGGATCTCTGAGCATCGGCGGCGGTTCTAGCTGCCGTTCGTCGATGCTTATGGTTGGCTTGATTTTTTGCGGCGTAGTATAGACAGCTAAACCGGCCGGTATTTCGTACTCGGGCTCCGACAGGTCTAGTATGATCCGCCCAGATGTCATCGGTACGAAGCGGTACATAGAGTTCACTTTGCTAATAATCACATCGTCGACCCTGTAGTCTGAGAACGATCTGTCTAGAAACCTAACTCTAGACATCAGGCTCGTATTATGAGTCTCTGCGACTTTAGCCGATCCGTTTACAATCCTCAGATCCATACTGCGATGTACAGCCGTCTGCTGCGGTACCTGCTTGAGCCTGTACTGCTTGTATTTCGACATGATAGCCGATCTAATGTTTTGAGCATTGTATCGCGTACTGCTAGTCAGAACGATCGGTTGAGATCTGTTGGGCTTCACGAACGAAATCGGCAGATTGGTATTCGACCCGCTGCTGAGCACAGACGATACGTCCGACTTCTCTTCTTTTGTCTTAATCGATCTCTTTACAAAATTCCGCTGAGAGTACCGGGCCATACGCTCAGCCTGTTTGTCCTGACCAGCTGAACAGTCTATGATCGATTCTACTCCGGTCGCAGATACTGTTTCACGTATATCCATTTTCCCTTTCACCATGATCGGCTTATCCTGTTGCTGTTTCATCTCGTAGTCCAGTATATCCGAAAATATAATAGAGTCCGCTGATACGGGCCGTACGTTTCCGATGATCGGCACGACACACCAAGATACGACGTCTTTCATCTCAGAGTCTAGAGATGTCGAATGTTTTGTACAATCGTACGCCACAGTATGCAGATTTATCCAGAGCTGCTTTGTCAGATTGCCAGACATGTCTAGCCTGTACCGCGGTATCTTGGAATCTATGACCTGATCCGTCCTGTAGTATCGGATACTAGAGTAGCCAAAATTAGAACCAGAACCGGAATCAGAACCAAAACCAGAATCATTATTATCGTTCTCTAATTTCAGCACATTCGCCGTTATGTCAGACAGATATTTCAGCATCTCCTTCAGCCGATACGCGTTGGATTGTGTACGTGAATCCGCAGCTGTATATCCGCTATTCGACGAATCATCAAATCCAAACTGGTCCACACCGACAGACGCGACTTCAACCAAAAAATTATTCCGATCCAGCTCCTGAGACGCCGCACCAAATGTCTCACCCATCTTCTCGTAATCGTACACAAATGGGCACGCCGGGTATATCACTTTCAACTGCGGATGCTCCATATTCTGATGTCAGATATGCTTTGTATTTTTATAAAAACATATCGCGTTCAAACTCAATCCGATTCAACTAATTCTGCTTGCGGTAGTTGTACACCAGCACCGTGATCAGTATGATCAGCACGATCCATAGAGCGGCATTGTAGTTGGATTTTGACTTGACCGCATCTGTATCATCAGCTTTATAGTCTCCGTAGGGGCGGTCTCCGGATGGTAGACCGTTGTCGTAGATCGGATAATCTCCGTAGGGGTGATCACCGCGATTCGGGCGCACCATACGCCGGTTCTCAGATTCATCGACATACCCGTTATTAGTTCCGCAAGACTCGCAAGAGTAATCGGGATGCGAATCGTAATCGACCTCGTAGTCTCCCATCAGATAGCCTTGATCGTACGGCTGATTTTGTTGAGTATTGCTTTCGTACGCCTCATCGTCCAAACCGGCATACACAGACGCTCCGCCTTCCGGGCTGATGTCCGATGTCATACCTGTCACCTCGTCCATATAATCACCTTCGGCACGCCTATTGTTTTTCATAGAGCTCGGCCCTCGTACATGAGCCAGTTTGCGCTTGTTGTATTTGACACTAGTCATACTGTTCAGCGGATTTCCCGCATCATCTAGATCGTTCTCGATATGACTCTCATCGATGACCCTGTTCATCCGCTCGTTGAACTCGGCGTATCGGTCAGGGTAATCCCGGTATATCGCGTCCGATGCGATATTTGAATCGTTGCCGACCAGCTTCTGCCCCCGTAAATCTTCGTCCATAATAAACGGGTCTGCATCGGCGTATCTCGTACGGTTATCCAGCCTCGTATGCGACCCGGATCTGACGCCAGAATTATCAGATGTCATGTTTTCTCGGCGTTCTAGGCGTTCTGCAGGCCCGGATACTTTACCACAAGCTCTATGAACTTCTAGAGCCTTGTCCACTATAACATTTGGGATCTCGATCATTCGGCCCGACCTCACTCTAGTAACGATCGGCGCTTTCAAAGGATCCGGGTTATTACGCCTCTCCGCCGGCGACAAAGCAGCATAAGCGTCTAGCCGATCTAGCACTATCGAAATTAGCTCGTCCTCCGGGATCTGAAGCTGTTTACCTGTTCGTTTATAATTCGCCATGCTATAGTTAGCTATATAATGACGTTTCAAATTAATTAATCCAGGGGCCCCGTCACTGCGGTTGTATCGGTCTCTGTGATCACTGTGGTGTGTTTTGTCTCGATCAGAAAACTCTTGCCGCATATCGATCCGCACAGATAATCGGCATCTCGAACTAGTAGCGAATCCATAATGGCCCTTATACCCGGCGGCAGCTCTATTAAGTTGTAGCCTCTGTGTATATCGACGTTTAGTTTGATCGGCGATAGAGGCGGCTGTATGTCTCGCACAACATTCAACGCTAGACCGGCGTAAGACTTCAAAATTACGGCATCCGTACCGACCATACTTATCGTGATTCGATTTATACGCTCTGTTGAAACTTTCGGCACGTAGCTCCCGTACATCACTAGCCGATCACCATCATAACCTCTCAACGTCGCGACCTCTATCAGATCCGTCTCGTAGATTTTATTATGAATATTCACAAAATACGACGCCTTCGTCTTGTTTGTGTTTGATGAATCGCCATGTATGTTATGCATATCGTAATCCAGCTCCAGCCTGTACGTAGAGTCCGATTTCGTTAGAACAGCCGACGATGCGTAGTATTTCGACCAGATCTTCGATACGTCCAGCACCTCTTTAATTTTGTCCTGATGCTCTAGCTTGTCCAGAATACGATTAACTGTTACACCTATACGCTCGAACGGCTCGTATATCTGCTTGTCCAGCTCGACACTGTGATCTAAGCCCGTTATTGTAATACTGTACACCTCCGTCATCGGCGAATCCCACGGTACGTATATACAGATCTCCGTCAAGACGTTTGGTACGACACGTATGACTGATGTTCTGCTAATCGTATCGGGTGTAACGATTTTCGTGTATGTCCGTTGATTGTACGGCACACCGTCGTAGACCTGACACACCGCTATGCATAACCTGTGCGCGATATCGGCGTCTAGACTGATACGCAGATTAGAACAGAGCGGCATGATGTACCTGCTGCATACGCTCGTCGATCTTGCGATCATCTTATCGTACGCATCCAAATCATCGCGGGGCTTACTGTGTACTGCGATCTCTTCGATACTAATCTCGTCATCCGATCCGTACTCCGAACTCGATTCTGATTTTGAACTAGAACTAGATCGTGATTTTGCTTTTTTCTTTGATTTAGACGAACTAGATGAGCTAGATGAGCTAGATGAACTAGATGAGCTAGATGAACTAGATGAACTAGATGAGCTAGATGAACTAGATGAGCTAGACGAACCGGTTTTGTTCTTAGTTTGATGGTCTGCACTCGAACTCGAACTCGAATCGATGCGGTACGTATCGCCTCTACGTAGCTCTTCATATACGAAAGTATTGAGCGCGATGTATCCGACTAGCATATCGTATCCGTTTATTGTTTCGTAGTAATCCAGATAGACGGATGAGTTTCGTGGTGTGCCGCTAATCGTAATCATGTGCGGTTTAGAGCCGGGGTGTACTACGATGTTTTGTGTGTAGTATATGTATTCGCATCTGTCTGCGACGTAGCTGTTAATACCGTACGCCTTTGCATGAATATGCGTAAAACTTCGAAGCTCGGGCCAGTCCGTCTGATTTGGCGTATTACAATACACAGCTTTCATATCTACCGCATGGCATGTATCATGCTCGTCACCTTTGTTGAGCGATTTCAGTATGCCTCTATCCGTTCTGTCTCTGTCTCCGTCTTTGACAGTTAGGTCGTAAATATAGCTACGCTTCGCCAGATCCTCTAGAGTTCCGAACGGTACGAATTTCTGCGCGATGAGCCCTCTGCCTTGGGTGTAGCACGGTAGACCCAGATCTCCGCAAGTCTGCTCGATGTACTTCTTGATCCAGTACGGGTGAGGGTAGTCCGATGCGGATTTGAATACGACACCCAGAACTAGACTGATGAACCCCGTACAGTTCGGCGCGGCCATACTCGTTCCGTTACACATTTTGATATCTGTCTTGCACCATCTAGGCTGAGATGTTAGTGCGCATCCGGTCGCCAGCACATCTACACCCATCCCGTAATTCAAGTCCGGCCCTCTAGATGACCAGTGGTGCGTGCTTTCTGAGAAACCGGTACGGAACGTGTTGTACAGATCACGCAAAATCTGTGTATTAGCGTACGATCCGACAGACAATACGTTTGGCGTAGATGATGCGGGTGCACCGACACTGCTAATACACGGCCCGGCGTTTCCGGCGCTCGTAATAAATAACAGGCCCGACTTTATCAGCGAATCCAGCTCGCGTATCACCCTGCCGTCTGCCGATGCTACGGGCTCACCGAATGAGTAGTTCGCTATTTTGATGTTATGCGTACGGATATATTCAAAAGCTTTCAGCAGGGCGCCCGATGTCTCCATACCGTCCAGCCTAGAGTCCCCGATCTTCAGACTGATCAGTTTGGCGTGCGGATTAATGCCGTTCATTTCCGGATTGGCAAAAGACCCGGCGACTATACTCGAAACATGCGTACCGTGGCTACCCGTATCGAACACGATGGATGCGATGTACTTGGATGGGTCTGATGTTGTGATCGATGTTGAGATTGATGTTGAGATTGATGCTGATGCTGTTCTATCCGCTTTAAAAACGTAGTTGATCAGCGGCGTATTTTGATCAGCATTTTGTACATCTTGATCCGCTAGACTTATCGTACCGTACTCTTGAGATATAGCGTAGTCTTTCAAGATTGTCGGCTTATCACGCCCGTAGTCGATTATGGCGTACTGTTCGGTTTTATCAGAGCCGACTCTATTAAACCGTACGACGTAGATCTGAAGACTTATGCCGTCTATTTTTGTCTTTTGGATCGCGTTGAACTCGCCGTACTTCCGGTCAGACATGAAAGATTTTAGACTTCTAGATCCACTGTACAATCTGAAAGACTCGTCGACGATGCTGATATCGGATCGTACGGAAAAGACGGCAGGCTTATCGTTTTCACGCGGGCTGAGCAGAGATATGCTGACAGGGCCTATGATATTAATGCCTGACAGTATTTTTATGGCATCCATCCACTTCGGATCACAAGGATCTGCCAAAATACTCAGCTCAACATCATCGGCGCCCGTACAGTCTACGATATCTATAACTTGACCCGCCATCCCTAGAGCCCCGGGATCTATCCCCGTATCCATAATCGCGATAATCGGGTTGTGCTGACCCGGGTTACTCTGTAGAGCCTTGTACATCGGATGCATGGCACACGGCACAAACTTATCGGTATCCATAATTATTCTAGAGTGATGGCGTTCTTTTAGCTATAAGCGGATAGATCAGCATACGCATTAGCAGAC
>Ga0315288_10001640_pt1 | contig 28997 bp, 42 predicted proteins | sample YL17G11_20_MG_FD_203454 | JGI IMG/M metagenome (GOLD analysis project Ga0315288, IMG submission 203454) | Sediment microbial communities from Yellowstone Lake, YNP, Wyoming, USA - YL17G11_20 | ecosystem: Environmental > Aquatic > Freshwater > Lake > Sediment | place: USA: Wyoming | collected... | reverse complement strand
CCATGAGCAAGGCTTCAGCCCGGCCATCATGGCGCATGAGCTTGAGGTCTTCGGCGAGTCCAGGGAAAAGCTGGATCGCCAGCAGGCGGGCCCGTTGCTTGTTTTGGTCCTGAGTCTCTTCAGGGTAGCGGGTAAGCCCCATCGCGCCTTTCCACTCGGTTGGGGTGACGAGGGTAAACGGTATTTCGAGCGTGGCCAACACGCCATGGATGATGCCGGTGGACAAGCCGAAGTTAAAGGCTCCGGCTTGACGTGGGCGAGAGCCTACGTTTTCGACGATAGCCGAGAAAGATCGATCCAGGTCTTCTGCCATGATGCACCCCAAAAGGTCGGACAACTTGGGCGCGTCAATGCCTTTGATGGCCTTAGGCATATCCCACACTTGGCTGCGCTTCGGTTCTTTGGGGTCGTAAAGTGCGATGGCGCCGCCCATTCCTGGGTCGAAGCCTAAGATTAGGTTGGGCATCGGTGTGCTCCTGGACAGCCTCATTCGGGCTGCGATGGGAATGTGTCATGCGCCTCACATCGGCGGCAGTCCGCTGGGCAGACTGGAACGAATGTGGGTGCGAACGTGCATACGGACACCGGGCTGAGGTCATGCCGTAGGTATCTGCATGGGGTTTCGGTGTCCACGTGCCCTCCTGGGCGATGGGGTGATGCAGTTGATGGACGTGCTCAGGCTTCAGCGCATTTCGCAGCCAAGTCCACCCCTCGAATTTCCTGGATGAGCTTGGTCATGGCGTCGATGGCGAGGCTTTCCAAATCGAAAATAGGATCGGAACTGATGAGAAGGGTGTGGTAGTCATCCCCGTGATACAGGTTGATGAAGCCAGCCCATTTCTTGGTCTTCTTGTCCTGCCCAGCGCATGTTCGGATTTCGTCGTCTCCATGCTGCTGGATCGTCAGGGCGGTGATCATCGTGACCATGTGGGGTTTCCTTTAAATTGAGTCCATGGCAGAGCCTGGACAGGCTTAGTTGCAGAGTTCGGAGAGAAGGAGGGCGCTGATGGAAACAACAATGGCAATCACCATCAGGGTAAGAGAGACTTTGTTCTGTCGGGTTTCATCCCAAGGCATAGTGACTCCTGGACAAGAGCTAGACGGGGAAGGGTAGGGGGCGAACGTGGGAGAGTAGGTAACACCCGCTGATGCCCTCCAGCCAAATCACGGCGCTGTGACCGCTTAATACATGTGCGACGGAAGTGGTGGCGGTTTCAACGTCTCCAACCCCGTCCTTGTTGAGGATCACGGGCGTCCCAACGGGATGCTTGGCGTTCCAGGCATCACAAGTGGCTTGGAGCTTCGCGGGGCTTGGTCGTTTCGGTGGCATGGGATTCCTTTCAATGGGATGAGGTTGGACATCAGCGAGTTAGAAGGTGCGCGTTGCGATTGCGTAGATGGAAATAACAATGGCAATCACCATCAGGGTAAGAGCGACTTTGTTCTGTCGGATTTCATCCCAAGGCATCGTGACTCCTGGACATGCTTAGCCGAACATGATGCGGTAAGCCGCGTCGGCAGTTTCTAGATGGTTGAGCGGGTGCTCATCGCTCCACTTCGTCTCAACGGTTGTGATCTTCTTGACCTCGGGATTGATGCAGCGATTCGGGTAGCGGGTGTTCTCGATGACTTCTTTCACGCCCTCGGCTCCGCATTCATCAAAGTCGATCACGAGGATTTCAATCTTGTGGACTTGCATGGAGGGTTCCTTATCCTGGACATCACTCGCCATCGTGGGCAAGCAGGGCTTCGTCCCAAACCCAGTGGTCGGGATCATCAAGCCATTCTTTGGGGAGGTTCAGCGCGACGTTGACGCCTTCCGCGAGTGCGGTCGCCGTCTCGTAGTCTGACCAGTTCAGGCGCATCCAGTTCCGCACCTCACGGCGGGTCGGATTGGCAGACGGGGGCGCAACCGGGAGCCGGGTGAATTTGGGCCGAGAAAACGCCTCGGCTTCGATCTGGCGATCATTGACCGCGTTGAAATCAGCAATGCACTTCCGCTTCCAGCGGTTCTCTTGGGCGACGGTCATATCGTGCTCCTGGACAGATTCAGGACTGCGCCTGAAGGAAGAGTTCTTGGGTGACTTCGTGTTTTTGAACCTGTTCCACGCTCCAGAAGTGGGGAAGCTCGTTGTGCTTTTCCATCCACGCCACAATCGCGGCATGGACCATCTCTTCGAGGTCTTGGACCTGTTCTTTAGGCAGACCTTCCAGCCACGATTCGGCGCACTCGCCGCATTCGTCATAGGCTTGTTCGCTGATGGTTTCCAGGAGGCGTTCAGCGCGTGGCAAGAACCGTTTCAGATCGACGGGCTTTGGCACCGCCGTCCAACAGTGCTGCCCGACTTCCAAATCTTCCTCGTTGATGCAGCGAAGAATGGCATCTTCGCGGGTCGAATCTCCTTCGTCCCGGTATTCCTCTTCGTTGGTCGAAAATGCGATTGTCATAGATTCTCCGGATGGTTCGTGAATGTGGACAAGAGCTAAATGGAAGGCTCGACAAGTTCGACAGCAGAGGCGAGTAGCAGGGGGATCGCCCTACCATGCCCGTTCGCTTCCAAACCTTTGGCGATGGATAGGGCTGCATCAATAACGCTCACTTTGTTCCGGTCTGCGAATGCCTGGAGGTGTTCCTTGTATTCGCGGGTCACTTCGCTGTAGGTTTCGCCAAACAGAGATTTCATGGTGTCTCGACAGTCATAGAGCTTCGCGGCAATCTGGATGGGGTTAGCGGCTGGTCTCATGGCTGTGGAGGAAGCTGCACTAAGAATACGTTTTCGAGTGGCATTGCCATGTTCGAGGTTCATTCAGGTTTCCTTAGAAGACGACGAGGGTGAATCTCCCAACGTGAAACGCCAAAGTGCGCTTCCCTGTTTCGGGGTAAATCAGGCTCGTGATACCGAAAGCCCACATGGTCGGATTGGCTATTTTCCCGAATTTCATATCGCTCCGATCTTGGACAGAATCAGCCAATCCCAAAATGGGCGCTGTCCTGCGTTGTTGTTGGGTTTCTTGGTTCTGCTCTCGGAATAGAGCAGGCGCCTAAATCGGGATCCGGTTGATACATTGCACGAACACGATCCGGCTCGGAAAAGACATTTGACGTTCGGAGTCAGCGCCACAGATTGGGCATGGGTGAACGGTTGGCGCAGTGTGCTGCTCTCGCACATCCTCTTCTTTGTGGCCATTGGCGCATTTGTAATCATAGAGAGGCATTATTCGTTTCCTTTCAAAGGCTTCCATCCGGCATGCTCGGCCTTTTCGGCCATCGTTAGCAGGCAGCGAAGGTGCAGGTGATCGTCGCGCCACTTCTCCCAAGCCTTTCGCAAAGCGTTAGGTGCGTTGGGGTGGGTAGCTTTAATGTGATCCGGTCTAGTCTTTTCGTGCTCGGCTAAGTCCTGGATGGCCTGGGCCGGTTCGGGGATGTAAATGTGGATCCTGGCTTGTTTGCCCTGCGCATGTTGAAGGGATCCCGGCGCCTTTTGGCGGTGGATATGCTGGGCGATGGGCTTGCACTGGTAGCCTTTGGCTTTCGGCGGCGCTTCCGGCTTGGGATCTTTGCTAGCGATCATCCCAGCACCACCCACACAAGCATGAGCCCACAGAACACCCCCAGCACGGCGGCCACGGCTAAGGCGCATCCGAGGCATCCGCCAGTGTTTTCCTCGTATCGGGTTTCCTGCGGGTCCATTGGCTTGGTTGAGTGCGGAAGCATCTCGGTGTAGGTCAGCATGCTGGGTCCTTTTGAAAATGAAGCGGTCTAATGATAACCGGGCTAGGGCTTAGGCAGCCGCGTGATGGACTGCCCGTAAATGCAAACTTCAAGGAATGATCGCTCGGTTTCCAATTCGGTTTTTTGCATCTCGGCTGAGATTATCCGGTTAACTGCTCGGCAATAGCCTGAAATTGATTTCCAAGATGCTTTGGTATAGTCTCGTTTTTCGCCTATGAACGGATGCACTGAGAAATAGCGCGGCGGATTCATAGGCCGAACGTCAGCGTAGGAAACGGATCCGGAAGGTATGCACCATCCGGAATGCCTGAGTAATCGATATGGTTCGGCGCCCAGTCGGCATCGGTGAGTAGCACGCCGTAAACACGAGCAACTGCTTTGATCCTGGCAATCTGACGATGTGGGATGAGCCCATCAGTGCCCCAAGGGGCCGGAGACTTCCACCGATAGGCAGTCACACGATGAACTCCCACGATTTTAGCGAAGCGTGCCTCTCCACCGAACTTGCTGATAATTTTGGCGGCTTGGTCGTAGCGTGGACGCAAGATGCGTGGTTTCACTGGCTTGTCGGGTTCGGAGGGCATGTTTCGCATAGGGGTAAGTGTAGCGTCCAGTGAAACAAAAGCAATGGTGGGTGGAAGGGAAAATAAAAATGAAGCGGTCTAGTGATCTTGGTCACAAGGTTCTGAGGGGTGTCGCATCGGTCCTAAACTCTGAGATAAACCTCTGGGCCAAGGGGCGAAGAGGTTCCAAGGCCTTCAATATCTCAGGGTCCTGGTGATCTTGGTTGAATGCGTGATAGATGAGTTGAAGCGCTAGCCTGGTGTCGAATTTAGCCAATGCTCCGCCGCAATGCAGAGGCCAGGATGCAAAATCGAGGTTCGCGTTTCTGAGGTCCGCGCCTCTGAGGTTCGCGTTTCTGAGGTCCGCGCCTCTGAGGTTCGCGTTTCTGAGGTCCGCGCCACTGAGGTCCGCGCCACTGAGGTCCGCGCCACTGAGGTCCGCGCTTCTGAGGTTCGCGCCAATGAGGTTCGCGTTTCTGAGGTTCGCGACACTGAGGTTCGCGTTTCTGAGGTTCGCGACACTGAGGTTCGCGCGTTTTCCTTCGTGCGCACCTTTCAGCCATCCGGCGTGACTGGCTAAAATCAAGTCTAAGTTAATCATATCGTCTCCCGACAATGGTGCACTGGCCATGCTTAGGCGCCTAGTGGCGCCAAAGGATGGTCAGCGGCTAAGCATCTCGACTGAGGAAGTGATGGCATCGGCGGTGTAGCGGATGCGCGGTTCTGCCAGTCGCATCTCTTTCGCCGTGCTGAATTGCTCCTCATGGCCATGGCCATCCTGTGTAGCCCATCGCATGTAATACTTGAGCCGCTGAACTCTGGGCGCCTTGACCTTGTAAAGGTCTTTTTTCGGAGTTTTCTTGACGCCATCTAGCTGGCCAAAGTCCTGGATGGTCTGGGAAGCACCACACGCCGGGCAGGTGTAGGTCTGAATTGATACAGGTGCCCGGCCATCGCCCTTGAGAAGGTGAGGCGCCGGTTCACCGGACAGGATCATGGCCGTTTGGCATGGTGCCCAGTAGCAACCCTTTGGCCGGCGAAGTTTGACCTGGCCGTTTTCGTTTAGTTCGGGGACTTGGTTGGTGCATCGCATGGTGGGTCCTTTCAAGGATGATTGGGGAAGGTGGGAGGGTTAGGCTATCGGTTCAATTCTTTAGCGGTTTCACGCGCCCGCTTTTTATCGCTTGCCTCTTCCACGATATTTCCGCATGCGATCCAGAGGATGCGGCTTAAATTGTCATCCTCGCAGGCTAACTCGGTGGCGTCCCACGTGCCAAACTCTTTCAGTTCGGAGGCTACGGCTTCAGGGTCAAGCTTGGCCAGTTGGCGGCGGATCCTTGGCTGGCAGCGAAGGTACGAGATATCTGCGTCGCATCGGCCTTGGTGACTTCCCGTTTGGGCATCTGACAGGGTTAGGGTCAAGGTGAAAAGGTTAAAGTGGACTTGCATATCGGGCTCCATTGGGAGAGATGGGACAATTCCCATGCTTAGGCGCCGCGTAGGCGCCAAAGGATAGGGATCATTCAGTGGTGCGCACCATGGCTAAGCCTTGGTACAGGGATCGGAGCCTTCCTGCCAGTTCGCGCTTGGTCGATAGCGGGATAATCTCAGAGACCCCTCCGCCTTGGTTGGCGATGCGATGCAGGCTAACCGCGCCATAGGCGTAGTAAAGGGTGAACATTCCGACGGTGGAAAAATTTTTCCCGTCCACAGTATTCCAGACTTTTTTACCTTCGAAGCCGTGAAAATCATTAATCTGGGCGACCAAGGCTTCGAGTTCTTTTTGGGTAGTTCGCAACATTTTAGCTCCTGAGAGTTGTTTTGAGGGGTTTTGTTCCGTGTGTTCTATGTTGTTCTAGGCCACGGGGAACGATATGCGCTTAGCGAGAGTAGCATGTTCTTACGTTCTTAGTATTCTTAGTGGTTTTGAACTCCGCCGGGGAAACGTGAGGGCGGGAAAACCACGGGGGGAAAATATATGTTTTTCCGGTGGGTGTTTTTGAGTGTATGTACCTATATATCTTTTTAATCTAAGAAAAGTAAGATATATAGGTACATTGTATATACTGTATAAGGATTTTTTGTTCTGCGATGGTGAGAGGATGGGGGAACAGGGGGAACAGCCTACACTTGGTCCGAGGGCGCTACGAACAGCACCAAGCACATTCCAGCCGGGTGAATGGCGATGGTTTCTCCCCAAGTCTCGATGGTGCATTGTATCTCCTGCCATCCCGCCCAGGCTTTGGCGGCCCTAACTAGTGAAAGGTCTGAGGGGTTTTCGTTTTTGGTCTGGTGGGCGTGGCGCTTAACCCACGAATAGTTTGCTTCTCCGCCGAACGTGTCAGTGAGTTCGAATGTAAATTGCATGTTAGCTCCTAAAGACAAGAGAGGAAGGTTATGAATCCGGAGACGATGAAGCCGAGCAGTAGCCAGCGTCGCATTAGATGACCGTCATCCAGCCGTCATCGGTGGTGGACCATGTATCATCGCTGAGCGGAGAGAACACGAGGTAGTCACCGCTCACCAGTCCCGCACGATTCACCGCGTCCCGATACTGCCTTTCGGAAATGAATGCGTATCCAGTCGGAAGCACCTCAGCTTTGATTGTGGCTGTTGCGTTGGTGTCGTAGTGACCCTTGCATTCAACGTTGATTCGCTTGGCCATCTCATCTCCTGTTGGCATTAGAAGGATGCCTGAAAAGTTTCGCAGAGCAGGCTCTGGAGTTCGGCGAGTGTTTCGAGCCGGTAGCCCAGATCTTCAAGTTCGCAAGGTGAGAGGATAAGCTCTAGATTCATTTGTGCCTCCGAGGCAATGAGGGCGGCCATCCGCCAGTGATTCAAGTATGGGGCGTGTAGCGGACTTCGCTACAAAAAGTTGTGTGACTTTGGTCACACCGGTGGAAAACGTTGAAAAATAAGGATATTTTTGTGCAGGAGCGTGAAAGATGGACTTGGCAACTCTGAGTAAATCCCGGAATCCAGCCTTAGCCGATGCCAGGCAAGCTGCACAAATGGAAGCTGGGCGGAGAGTAGTTGCTGGGATCATGGAAGGCTTGACCTTGCGTAAAGCGTGCGCTCAGGCGGGATGCACGTTGCACGCTTTCCATGTGGCCGTCTCAAGTAGTAAAGAATTGTCAGTTTCTTATAGCCGTGCTCGTGAGATGCAAGCCGATGTTTTGGTTGATGAAGCCATATCAGCCGTAGACAATCCGGACATTGACCCGCAGCGTGGCCGCAACATGGCCGATATTAGGCGTTGGGCTGCATCGAAATACAATCAGCGAGTCTACGGCGATCGCGTGGACCTGAACGTATCCACGGCCATCTCCATCACTGACGCACTGACGCAGGCCAGGTCCCGCGCATCGATGCCTGCTCTCAGTGTGCCCATGTTCGAGGATGCTGAAGTGGTGCTGGATGATAAGGTCGAGGATATCTTTACTTAGATTAAGATATGAATAACGGATTTGTGTTAATAGTTATTATGTAACCCTACGTCTCAATGTAAGATGCCTCTTTGCAATGTATCCATGTATGCAATGTCAGGATGCAAAGTATCCAGTTGAGAATGGACCCGGAAATATGCAGAGGGGGGTGGGGGGTGCCTAAATTATCGCAGGGGGGTGGGGGTGGGGGTGGGGGTGAGAAATCGTGCGCTATCGCCATAGCGGGACCTAGCTCCGACAAACTTTGCATCCTTCAAACCTAAAAATTTTTTATTTATAACTAAAACAAAAATCATTCGAAAGGCTATACTTCACCCATGGCGGCATCGCAACCGGTTTACACAGCCCAAGGTGAGCAGGACCTAATGGCCCACTTGTGGTCGCCAGAGTTGGCCGACGATCTTCTCAAGTTCGTGATGTTCGTTTACCCCTGGGGTAAGGAAGGCACGCCTCTGGAGCACGTCCACGGGCCACGGCAGTGGCAGAAGGATGTTCTTAACGAGATGTCGGCGTATCTGAAGGATGCGCAGCGGCACAAGCATATCAACGGCGAGTTCCCCGAGATGTTCAAGAAGGCCATCTCCAGCGGGCGCGGTCCAGGCAAGTCGGCGTTCTTCGGGTGGATATCCCACTGGGCCGTGTCCACGCGCATCGGCTCCAGCGTCTGGGTGGCCGCCAATGGCGAACCGCAGCTTAAGACCAAGACGTTTCCCGAAATCAGCAAGTGGATCACCCTGGCGATCAACTCCCATTGGTTCGACATCAACGCCACGAGCATCGTTCCGGCCAAGTGGTTGAGCGAGAAGGTGCGCGACGAGTTGAAGGTGGATCCGCAATACTGGTATATCGCGGCCCAGCTTTGGAGCGAAGAGAATCCGGATGCATTCGCGGGTGCCCACAACGTCAAGGGCGAGTGCTATCTCTTTGACGAAGCGTCGGGTATCCCCGAAAAGATTTGGACTGTGGCCCGTGGCGTGTTCACCGAGCAGACCGAGAATCGTTTTTGGTTGGCGTTCTCCAATCCACGTCGGAACGATGGGGCATTCTTCGAGTGCTTCCACAAGAATCGGGATCAGTGGCGGCCCCTTCAGATCGATATCCGCGACGTGGAAGGCGTGTCGCTGGATGAAGCCAAAGCAATCATCAAGGAGTTCGGGGAGGATTCGGATGAAGCGAGGGTGGAAGTTTACGGGAAGTTCCCGAACCAGGCCACGAAGCAGTTCATTTCAAACTCAGTGGTTGCTGACGCAGTGGCCCGGGAAGTGGGCGCCGACCCAGGTGCGCCTCTGCTCCTGGGGGTGGACGTGGCGCGTGGCGGTCGGGATAAAACGGTGCTGGCATTTCGCAAGGGCCGCGACGCACGGACGATCCCGTGGATCAAAGTCCAATGTGATGACACCGTAAAGGTGGCGAACATGGTGGCCGAGGCTGCCCAGAAGCACAAGGTTGACGCGATCTTCGTGGACGGCAACGGTGTGGGCGGTGGCGTGGTGGACATGCTCAAGTCCTGGAAGTTCCGGGTGATCGAGGTTCAGGCCGGTGGAAGTCCCAACGATGGAAACAAATACCTGAATAAGCGCGCTGAAATCTGGGGGCTCATGAAGGAGTGGTTGGCACTCGGGGCCGTGCCTAGCGACTCGGATCTTCGGTCTGACCTGGTGGGTCCGGAATACGATTACCATCCGGTGACGAACAAGATTGTGTTGGAAAGTAAGGAACATATGCGAGACAAGCGGGGCATGGCATCACCGGATTCGGCGGATGCGCTGGCCATGACGTTCGCTCAGCCGGTGGCGCGGAACGACGCTAGGACTTCCAGGACGTGGACCGGAAATGCCAGGGTTGCGAAAGACGTGGATTACGCCATGTTTTCCTAGAGCCTTCAATGTGTTAGGCTTCAAGCGGGAGGCTAGCCATGGGTAGTATGTTCCAAAAGCCGACAGTGCAGGCACCATCCACCCCGCCTCCGGCGCCTACGGTAGCCAGTAGCCAGATGGAATCTGACATCGCAGCACGGCAGATGGCCGAACGTGTGGGCCGTGGCCGAACGTCCACCATGCTTACGGGCGGGGCAGGCGTGAACACCAAGGCAAGCCCGACATCGAAAGTGCTCTTGGGGAGGTAGCCGTGAGCGCATTGATTCAAGCTGGCAAGGATCTGAACAAGGCACAGTTCGGTGGAATCAGCGGCTGGAAGGATGGCATCTCCCGGTTCGATCCGGCTGGGACTGCGCTTAACTTCTATGGCGATAGCAAATATAGAACTGAAGTAAGCAAGTGGGATCCGCTGGGCCAGATGACCGGCGTGTATGGTGGCAAGGCTGGGCGCTATGCCTACGACCCCGTGGGTTTGAAGATGGGGCTCTACGGCTACGAAGTGAAGGCCGCGCCCGACATGGGGCAGTATGTTTACGCTCCAGGCCAGATGGCCAGCCCGGCGAACGCTCAATCCGTGGCGAAGCCTGCGCAGCCGCTGCTAGCTGGAAACGACAGCACATCGAAGTATCTCTTGGGGCAATAACATGGAAACGACCTTGGACCCCAAGAGCACAGCTTCCGAAGAATTGGTGGGCGATATCCTGCGGGAATTCTCCAACGCCTCCCAGCACCGGGGCATTTGGGAGAATCACTGGGAGGAAGTGGCGCTGAAGGTGCTGCCGTACTACTCCACCACGTTCTTCAGCCAGGGAAACCAAACGCCGGGGCAGAAGCGCAGTCAAGAGCAGTATGACGTGACGGCGAATGCTGCCTTGTGGAAGTTCGCGGCGGCGATGGAATCCATGTTGACTCCGGCGAATAGCCGGTGGCACCGGATGCGGCCCACTGATTCCGTGCTCAAGAAAGACCGGGCGACCATGGCGTGGTTCGATACGGTGAGCGATGCCCTGTTCCATTACCGCTACAGCCCACACTCGGGATTCCAGGCGAACATTCACGACAACTACGTTTCCATTGGTGCGTTCGGCACAAGCTGCATGTTCGTGGATGCCTACACCGATCCCACCCGACCATCGGCGAAGGGGCTGCGGTATCGGCAGGTCCACCTTGGGGAACTGTTCTTCGGGGTGAACCACCAGGGGCAGACCGATAAAGTGTTCCGCCGTTTCAAGATGACGCTTCGGCAGATCGCTCAGAAGTGGGGCCGAGACAAGATGCCCGAAGGCATGCAGGCCAAGCTCGACGTGAACGCCGAACAGGAAGAAACCATTATCCATTGCGTTCGTCCCAACCGCGAGTTTGAACCGGGGCGGTTGGATTCGAAGGGCAAGCGCTTTTCGTCCCATTACATTCTCAAGGAAGGCCGAGTCCTGCTCGGCACGGGCGCCTATCGGTGCATGCCCTACAGCATTGCTCGGTATCTCACAGCACCCGGCGAACTGTTTGGCCGATCCCCTGCCATGAACGTGCTGCCTTCCATCAACGTCTTGAACGAAGAGAAGAAGACCATGCTGAAGCAGGGCCACCGTGCGGTTGACCCCGTCTTGCTGGCGCATGATGACGGCATCCTGGATGGCTTCAGCATGAAGCCGGGCGCGATGAACTATGGCGGGGTTAACTCGGATGGCCGCGCCTTGGTGCATGCGCTGCCTGTGGGGAACCTGGCCATCGGCAAGGACATGATGGACGATGAGCGTCAGGTCATCAACGATGCCTTCCTGGTGACGTTGTTCCAGATCTTAGTCGAGACGCCTCAGATGACGGCCACGGAAGTTTTGGAACGGGCCCGCGAGAAGGGCGCCCTGCTCTCGCCCACCATGGGGCGGTTCCAGGCTGAAGCCCTGGGCCCCATGATCGAACGTGAGTTTGACTTGCTCATGTTCCAGGGTTTGATCCCGCCCCCGCCTCAGATCCTCATCGATGCCGGGGCTCAGTATGACGTGGAATACGACGCGCCCTTGAACCGCGCCATGCGGGCCGAGGAAGCTGCGGGAACCATGCGCACCATGCAATGGGCCGCCGAGATGGCCGCCCAGACCCAGGACCCCAGCGCGATGGATTGGTTCGACGTGGATACCATCATCCCCGAACTGGCCGACATCAACGCAGTTCCGTTCCGGTTCCTGCGGGATGCTGAGACGGTGGACGCACGCCGCAAGGGCCGCGAAGCTGAAACGGCTACTGCCCAGATCACCCAGGCATTGCCCGGCATGGCCCAGATGATGAAGGCGGCTTCGCCTGAAGGCACCAACCAGTCGATGGGGCAGCCGGTATGACCCCCATAGAAGCGGTCCGAGATTTTATCAGCAGGCGCCGAAACGTCTACTGCAAAACCTTTCTGAATCCGATGGGCCAGGAAGTTCTCGAAGACTTGGCCCGGTTCTGCCGGGCTACGGAAACGACCTTCAATTCCAACGAACGGGCTCACTGTGTCGCCGAAGGGCGACGTGAAGTTTGGCTCAGGATTCAGAAGAACCTTAACTTGACCGACGAGCAACTTTGGGCCCTGCATGGTGCGGGCCCCTCTTCAAGGAGCAACACCAATGACTGATTTGGCCCCCGGCGCCGAAGGCGCAAACGGACAAGGCACTGAAGCAGGAGCCGGAACCCCTGCCCCTGGCCCAGCCATCCCATGGCTGGATGGCGCGGATGAAACCCTGGTGGGCTACGTCCAGAACAAAGGATGGTCCGAGCCCAAGCAAGTCTTGGAAGGCTATCGTAATCTGGAAAAACTTCTTGGCGCGGATCGAGCCGGGAATGCCGTCATCCTCCCGAAGCCGGATGCTTCGCCCCAGGAGATGGACGCTTTTTTCAATCGGCTGGGCCGCCCTGCGGACGCGGCTGGATACAAGATCGAGATGCCCGAAGGCGCGGACCCAGCGTTCGCTAAGCAGGCGGGCGAATGGTTCCACAAGCATGGCGTGTCTCAGAAGGCGGGCGAAGGCATTTCCGCTGAATGGAACACGCACATTAAGACCCTCATGGAAACTCAGAAGGCCCAGGCTGAGCAAGCCTACGCTGCCGATGACGCAGCCCTGAAGTCTGAATGGGGTGCAGCGTTCCAGCAGAATCTCACCCAGGCCCAGACGGCTGCCCGAGGTTTGGGCGTCGCCCCTGAGATGATCGACCAGCTTTCCCAGACCCTGGGCCACAAAGCCACCATGGCGTTCTTCCAGAAGATCGGCGCCCAGATGGGTGAAGCTGAGTTCGTCACCGGAGACAAAGCGCCCAAGTTTGGTTCGGCCATGACCCCAGGCCAAGCCAAGGCCAGGATTCAGGAACTGACTCGGGACAAGAACTTCGTGTCGCGTTATGTCAGCCATGACACTGAAGCCGTAGCTGAAATGAAGCGGCTGCACGCTTTCGCGCATCCGGAGGAATGATGGACGCCTCGGAAGCTCAGGTTAAGTGCCTAGAGTTGGCCATGGCCCAGGCCCGAAACGAAGGCAACCACCAAGACATCGAACGAGTTGCACACATTCAGAAAAAGTTTTATGCTCTAGTTGCCGGGGAACCCACAACGGAATCGGAAACGAAACCCGAGAAAGTTAACCGGAAGCCAAAAGTGGACAAGGCGCCTGAAATTTTCAAGTGACCCCACACGGTTTTTCACTTTGATAGTGGCCCCTCTTCCGAGGACAAGCCGAGAGTCGTAGCCAACGGGCTGCACCTTTCATCTTTTCCTCGGAGGGACACGATATGTCCACGCAAGTAAGCACCGCATTCGTGCAACAGTACAGCACGAACATCATGATGCTCCTGCAACAGCAGGGCTCACGCCTTCGCCCCAGCGTTATGGAATACGCTTTTCAGGGCAAGGCAGCTTCCATGGCCGAACAGTTCGGAAGCGTAAGCGCTGTCCGGAACCAGGGCCGCCACACCGATACCCCCTTGATCAGCACCCCCCAGGATAAGCGTTGGATCTACCCCAACGATTACGACTGGGCCGACTTGATTGACGATCAGGACAAGCTTCGAATGCTCATCGATCCCGCTGGCCCCTACACCATGGGTGGCGTTTGGTCGATGGGTCGCGCCATGGATGACGAAATCATCTCTGGCCTGTTCAACAGCAACAACACGGGCGAGAACGGCTCCACCGCTACCGGCTTGCTGTCTGCCTATGGCAGCGGCTCTCAGGTGGTCGCTTCCACCGTGGGTTCCTCGGCTGCTACTGGCCTGAACGTGGCCAAGCTCCGTGCTGCCAAGAAGATCCTGCTTCAGTCCGAAGTGGACGTGGACAACGATCAGTTGTTCGTGGTCATCAACGCTCTCCAGCACGACAACATGCTGAACGAGATTCAGGCCACAAGCCTGGATTACAACACCAAGCCTGTGCTCATGGACGGCAAGATCACCAGCTTCATGGGCTTCAACTTCATCCATTCCGAGCGCACACCCGGTTCCGCCAACTTCAACGTGGCTATCAATCCTTCGGTCACGGGCTACACCACCGGTTCGCTTTACTTGGCTCCTTTCTACGCCAAGTCCGGTATGGCCCTCGGCACCTGGAACGACATTAGCGCCACCGTGGATCGCCGCCCTGACAAGCGGAATTCCACCCAGGTCTATGTCACTGGCACCTTTGGCGGCGCACGCTTGGAAGAGAAGCGCTGCGGCATCATCACCACTGTCTAAGGAGACACGACCATGACCGCTTACCTCTCCACTGAACTGGGCTCCACGGCCAATCAGACCGCGGCCCCCACGGGCTACAAGCCCACGGCCACCGTCTACCAGGCGCGGCTCAAGCGCTTGCGTGCTTCCTTTACCTACGCAAGTCAAGCCATCACCGACACGCTTACTATCGGGATTCTTCCCGCTGGCGCGACGTTCGCTTACGGTGTGCTGAATGCCGACACCAGTTCCGGTTCCACCACCATCGCCATCGGTATCACCGGGACCACGGCCAAGTACAAGGCTGCGGCCGCTTTCACCGCCACTGACACGCCCACGTTCTTCGGGAAGACGGCTCCGGTAGTGGCTAGCCCGCTATCCGCCGAAGAACAGGTCATCGTCACGTTGGCGGCTGCTACGGCTCCTTCCTCTGGGAATCTGTGCGTGGATATTTTCTACTCGCTGCCCAACTAAGTCCCTGCAAACGAAGGGCCGAGACTTCGGTTTCGGCCCTTTTTACTCATCCGGAGGTTCCACATGGTCACTTATTACTACGGAATCAATGGCGGAAAGGGTATCGACACTGCCGTGGTGGGAACTTCTACCAATAGCACCGGCATTGAAATCGTGGTTGACGGAACCAAAGTCACCGACAAGCAAGCGGTTTTGAATGCAGTCGAAAACCTGGAAGCCTTCATCACCAATCAGAACTTCATTCCGTTGTAAGGGGATAGCCAATGGCCGTTCTCTACATCACCGAGTATTCCCGCCAAGGTCGTGACGCTTCCGGCTTTCAAATGGTTGTCGCCGACGAACCCCCGGCGGCCAGTCAGACCGTCGCCATTGGCGCATCCACAGCCCAGTCGGCAGCGTTCAATGCGCTAACGCGTTTTGTCCGTATCCACACCGACGCTATTTGCAGCATCGAGTTCGGAACCAACCCTTCAGCCACCGTGGCTTCGCGCCGCCTGGCCGCAAACTCCACTGAGTATTTCGCTGTCCCTTTAGGGGCTGCTTACAAAGTAGCCAACATCACCAATACCTAAAGGGATACCTATGCCACCGGCAAGAAGAACTTCGGACGGCACCATGGCTTGGGAAGATGCAGCAAAATTGGCGTTTGGGATACTGGGTTCCATAGCCATGTTCCTGATCGGGTGGAACGCTTACGAATTACGCGCTATGCGGGACGTGGTTTACAACAGCCATTCCCGCCTAGCCGTAATCGAAAAAGAGCAAGCGCAAACCGACGAGCGTATCAAGACAATCGAAGCGAGATTGAACAAGGAGTATAAGCCGTGATCGAAAACGAAGAGCCCGCAGGCACCAACGCTGAGCCACCGCCTCAGCCACCGCCACCCACGCCCAAAGATCCCATCAAAAAAGAACGCGACCCCGGCATCGGGGAAATGTGCTAAAAGGAATCCGCCATGCTTCAGCCCAATCTTCCCCCCGAAGCCGCCGTCAGCCAGTTGTCGGATCTCATCGCTCTGTTCCGCGACATCAAACGGGCTGAGAAGTGGGTGGCGGATCTTAGCGCAGCCGCCGAAGAAAACAAGGCTGCCTTGAAAGCGCTGGCCGAAGCGAACAGCGCGATGGTGGTTCTGTCCGAGAAGCTGGACAAGCAGGAAGCAGAACAGGCGGTCAAGGCTGAGAAGCTGGCGGCCATCGAAGCCAAGCTCAACGCTCAGAAGAAAGAGCAAGACGAGGCCAAGCTCTTTATCGTTTCTTGCCAGTCTGAAATGGCGGCCAAGGAAGCGCAACACGAAGCCGAATACTCAGCCAAGACGAGCGCTCTCCAGGCGTTGGAGTCCCAAATGCTGGCGGCCAAGGCCGAAGCAGAAGGTGACAAGGCCGCCGCTGCCCAGATCAAAGCCGAGATGCAAGACAAGCTCAAGGCTGTCAAAGCCGCTTTGAGTGCCTAAATGAAAGTCACCCACAGCACTGTCGTTGTCGTACCGGATGATCCCGATTATCCGGTCGGAACGAACGAGTGGAACGCCGATCACACGTTGGCCGATCCGTATCTATCCAACGGCGCGGTTGTGGAGCCGACATATACAGACAATGGAAACGGCACCTTCACGGTAGGCTCCGGCGATTACACGTTGTCGGATAACGTGGCCGGGGTAGGACTTCCCAACAAATATGTTATAGCGGGCGGCTTGTTCTCCCCAGGCGATTCGGTCACCAGTTATCTTGTGGCGGATTACAATGGTGGGGCTCCCGTTCTCAGCCTAGTCACCAACGTGAACGTCATCACCGAAACCACCGTGATTCCGGTGCGCACCATGTTCCGGCAGGGCAACGAGCTAACTACACTATCGTGGGACAAGCTAGGCGTTGCCCTAAGCAACAAAATACACCAGAGCATCGTAAAAACGGAACGGTTCCGAAGGCAATCGGGGCTCAGCTTAGATGAAGCGGCTACCCGAACCGTGCTTATCGAAGCAGGGGTTATTTGGTATGGCGCCACCAGCCAGACGCTTAGCGCCTTCAATTCGTCCACTGACACGTTTACGCTTTACGCGCACGTCGCCGGAGTGTGGACAGAATTTCCAGCCACGCAATACAACAACACGCAATACGACAACGGAACCGATCTTGTGGCATTGCTGCCCCCGAGATACGCGGTTAACTTCGTTTACCGAACGGTGGACGCCGGGGTTAGCCGGGCTCACATAATCCTTGGCCGAGGCGACTACAATTTAACGGACGCTCAAAAAGCAGTTCCTCCTGCATCGCTGCCCGCAGAGATATCTGCTACTTGCGTACTGGTGGGGCGCATCATTGTTTTGAAAAGCGCCGCCACCGCTACCCAGATTGACACCGCTTTCGCCACGCCTTTTTCCGCCACTCCCGGCAGCGGCGCCACGTTGTTCGACGCAGAGATTGATTTCGGAACAAAGCCGGTTTACGCCAAGAGCTTCACCATAGTGGACACTTCGGTTTCGGTCGCGTCTAAGGTGCGCGTTAGTCCGTCTTCGTCAACTGCTACCGGGCGAGTGGGCAACGATGATATGGAGTGGGACGGTCTTTTGATGTCTGCCTCTGGAAATGCCGGTAGCATTAACTTGAACGTGGTCGCGGTTCCCGGCCCGGTAGTCGGGAAAAGAAAAATTTACTACTCAGTGGGGTGATCCATGGCCGTTGTAGACTCAGGTGGCAGCACCGCAGGAAAAGCAAATGTCCTGGCGACTTTTGAACTGGCCACCGCGCCTTCTCTGAATGGTAGTGGTGTTCGCATGTTCAGCGAGGTGGATGCTGGCGATATCAGCGGCACTCCACATCTTCTGTCTCCTGAAACGGACGATGACTACCGCTTGCGTGTCAGCCAAGATTTCATGTACGACACCGAGACATTTAACTACACGGCGCAAAACACAGCGAAGCATCTCTACCTAAACACCACGATGGCGAATGCTTGGAACGCCGCAGGCATGACTACGAACAGCGGCAACATCAGCACCAACACCACTGGAACCAACTTCGGAACCTGGGCACTATTCCCGGTATTTGGCGCGGCTTCTTTATACTGCGAAGTGGAAGGCGGGTTCACTGCCCAACCCACAAGCAACTCGGTTATTGACTTCGGTATGTTCGCACGGGCTGCAGCTAACCCGTGGGCACCTACTGACGGCGCTTACTTCCGGCTCAACGCTTCCGGCCTGTTCGGCGTCATCAACTCAAACGGCACTGAGACCCCAGTAAACTTTTACGCGCCTTTCGTTTACGTCAACAGCCAGAAGTACCAATTCATCATAACCATCAGTGAACGTGAAGTTGAGTTCTGGATCGACGGTACGCGATACGGTAACATCGCCACCCCCGCAGGTCAGGGTCAGCCGTTTATGTCGGGTTCTCTTCCCTTCAGTGTTCGCCACGCGATCACAGGTGGCGCGGCTGGCGCGGCCCTTTCCTTTACCCTCAACGATTACACGATCACTCAGGGCGGAATGGGCTGTTTGACCTCCACGGCATCGTCCCTCGGTAATCGGATGCACGGAAGCTACCAGGGGCTGTCCGGCGGCACCATCGGAAGTCTGTCTCTTACAGGCACTATCACCACCGGAAACAGCGCCAACCCAACACCTGCAGTTCCCACAACCACCACCGCTGCACTTGGAACAGGTCTGGGCGGGCGATTCTGGGAAACGGCCACGCTGGCTGTCAACACCGATGGCATCGTTATGTCGTTCCAGGTGCCTACGGGAACGGTCAACTTATCAGGACGAAGACTAGTTCTGCGTGGTCTTTACCTTTCGAGCTACGTTCAGACTGTGCTGGTAGGCGGGCCCCTCACGGTCGAGTGGTTCTTGGCTTTTGGGCATACCACGGTGTCGCTCAACAACGCCTACGCTGGCGGCGCTTCAGCTACCAAAGCCCCTGTCCGAATTGTGCTACCCTTCACGCAGCAGATCACAGCGGCACAGGCGGTTAACACAGCCATCGCTCAGCAAGTCACGTTCCTGGACTTGGGCGATGCCCCGGTGTTTGTAAACCCAGGGGAGTTCGTTCAGGTGTGCAAACGCCACGTCGGCACGGTGTTGACCGCTGGGACCATCGTAAGCCAGATTACTCCGGTTTACGGCTGGGAGTAGTCCGATGCCCGCGCCTGCCGGATCCGTTTTCCAGCCGGTTGTTTTCCAGCCGAAGGTTTTCCAAAAATTAGGCGATCCTGTCCCACCAGTGACTAGCGCGAATCCGCCTATTGTTTACATGATGGCGAACATGGGATCATTGATGGGGAGGTAGCACCGTGGCTCAGAGCGTGACCGATCTTTGCAGTAGCGCTCTCCAGCTTTTGGGCGTCCCTGGAATTGCTAACATTCTGGATAACAGCCGGGAAGCCAGGCAATGCAACTTGGCCTATGACGGTTGCCGACGCGCAGAACTGCGCAAGCACCGTTGGAACTTCGCCATTAAGCGGGCCCAGCTTTCCGCCGATGTCACGGCGCCCAGCTTCGATTACCAATACGCCTACCAGATCCCATCGGATTGCCTTAGAGTCCTGATTCCGAACGATGACCCTTCCAACGACTGGACGCTTGAGGGTAGGAAGATCCTCTCGAACTTCGCCGGGCCCTTGAAGCTTCGCTACATCGCGGATATCACCGACGTGTCTCAGTGGGATCCAGCGTTCTATGACGCGGTAGGAGTTGCCATGGCCGACATCATGTGCGAAGCCATCACCAATTCGAACAGCAAGAAGGCGACGCTGGGCCAAGTCTACAAGGACACCATCCACGAAGCCCGACGCAACAACGCTTTCGAACAACGATCCGCCGAAGCACCCGAGGATTCTTACTGGCTCGTGAGGTATTAACGTGGCCAAGTCCACTTGGATTCAGAGCAATTTCAACGGCGGCGAATGGTCGCCGTTGGCGCAAGGTCGCTACGACCTGGCCAAGTACAAGAACGGCTTGGCTGAATGCTTGAACTTCGTTCCGCTTCAGCAGGGTGGGCTCACACGCCGCGCCGGAACCCGCTACGCCGCCATGGTGAAGGATCAGGCCCACGCGCCACGGCTCCAGAAGTTTGAATTTAGCATCGATCAGTCTTACGTCTTAGAGTTTGGCAACGGCTACATTCGGATTTTCGTTAACGAAGGGCAGTTGCTGGCCCCTACCACCGGGAACAACTACAACAACGCTTTGCCCTACACTCTCGGCGACATCGTGACTTACAGCGCTGCGCAGTATTACTGCATCGCTGCTACTACAGGGAACCTGCCCACCGATGTAACCTATTGGCATCCGCTGCCGGGCGCTATCTTGGATATCCCGACAACGTATTCCGATACAGACGTGTGGGGGCTCAACTTCGCCCAGTCAGCCGACACACTTTTCATCACGCACCCAGACCACCCACCCCGAAAATTGCAGCGGGCAAGCGCTACCAAGTGGCTGATCAGCGACGTAGCTTTTCAGGACGGGCCATACAACAACATCAACATTTCCCCCACCACGCTAACGCCTTCGGCTTCCACCGGAACCGTTTTCGTGGTGGCCAGTTCGATAGTTGGGATAAACGGCGGCGTTGGGTTTAGGCCCGATGACGTGGGCCGTTTGCTGCGCATAAAATGTGGCGGCGTGTGGCTTTGGGGTATCATCGTCGGCTACACCGCGCCAACCCAGGTTGTTTGGGAAATTCAGCCGCCCACCGGGACGGGCCTCCCTTCCACGGCCACGGCAGACGCCAACATTTCCGCAGGCAGCGTGTTCAGCGTTTCAGTCACGGATGGCGGCAGTGGCTATGGTGTGGCCCCGCCCAGCGTATCCTTCTCTGGTGGGGGCGGCGCGGGCGCCATCGCTTACGCGACATTGAATAACGGCGTGGTTGTGGCTGTCACCGTGGCTGTCACAGGGTCGGGCTACACGTCTGCCCCAGGCGTTGCCTTTACGGCTCCGGCTGGGGTGGTGGCTTCCACCACCACCTTCTGGCGTCTGGGCTTGTGGAATGCGGCAGACGGGTACCCCCGTTGCGTCACGTTCCACCAGGATCGGCTTTGCTTAGCGGGCGCGGCGAACACCCCTAACCAGGTAAACGCATCGGCTACGGCTGATTACGAGGGCTTCTCGCCCACCAATCAAGACGGCACCGTGGTGGACAGCAACGCCTTTTCTTTCTCCCTCAACTCTGGAACGGTCAACTCGATTCTTTGGCTGGCTTCAGACGAGTGGGGCTTGATGGCCGGGACCGCAGGCGGCGAGTGGATCATCTCGCCCAGTAGCGCCCAGCAGGCCATTACGCCAACGAACGTAAACGCCAAGCAGATCAGCAATTACGGATCTTCCACAGCGGCTCCCGTGCGCGTGGGCAAGGCCACCATGTTCATCCAGCGAACGGGCCGAAAGCTGCGCGAACTGTTCTACCAGTTCACCTACAACACGTTCCAGGTGCCCGACATTTCCTTGGTGGGCGAACACTTGACCAAGGGCGGAATCAAGGAAATGACGGTGCAGCTTGCGCCTCAGCAGGTCATCTGGGCCGCCAGGAAAGACGGCGCCTTGATCGGCGTCACCTACGACAAGGATCAAGAAGTCGTCGCGTGGCACGGCCACAGCCTGGGTGGGTATTCGAACGCTGGGAAAACTGCGGCGCCCTTGGTTGAGAGCGTGGCCTGCATCCCGAGCCCTGACATTTCCCGCGACACGCTTTGGCTGGCCGTCAACCGATACGTCAATGGCGCGATAAGTAGAACCATCGAATTTTCCGCCAAGTCCTGGGAAGATGGTGATGCCGTGGAAGATGGAGTGTTCCTTGATTCCAGCGGCGTGCAGACCGGCTCGGCGTTCTCTTCCATCACCGGCCTGACCTGGCTGAAGGGCGAGACGGTTTCGATCTTGGCCGATGGCGCTACCCACCCTGATGTCGTAGTCGATTCCTCCGGTGTGGCCGCCCTAACCCGAACCGCTGACAAAGCCCAAGTGGGGCTCAAATACACCAGCCGGGCCAAGACGCTTTGCATTGAATCAGGCGGAACGGATGGGCCCACCCAAGGCAAACTCAAGCGGTTGTTTCAATCCGTGTTCCGGCTTTTCCAGACCAATACGCTCAGCCTCGGTTCGGCGGCCCCGGGTATCAGCACTTACCCCGAGCCCTTCAGGAACAATGGCGACCCGATGGACGCTCCGGTGCCTCTGTTCACAGGCGACAAACGCTGGACAGTTGAGGGCACATTTTCCACGGATGGGCAGTTATACTTCGAGACGAGCGACCCGCTTCCTTGCAACATCACCATGCTCATGGTTCAACTAGAATCTTCGGATCGAACATGATTTCCATCGTGCCCTATCGCGCCACGCATCTTCTGGATCTTCGTATTCAGAAGGGCCAGGCGTACAGCACACAGGCCATAACTCCCGATTACGCTTGCCGATTGGAAGGTGAGTTTGCCTTCACAGCGTTTTACCACGGAAAGATTCTGGCCGTGGGCGGGGTGGTGGAACTTTGGGCGGATCGTGGCTTGGCCTGGATGATGATCGATATCGACGCGGGCGCCCATTTTGTGGCTCTGCACCGGGCAGTAAAGCGGATGCTCGACATCGTTCCTTACCGGCGCATCGAAGCAGATACCCCTTGCGAATTTGAGCCCGGCCACCGTTGGCTGAAAATGCTCGGGTTCACCTTAGAAGCTGAGTGCATGAAGGCCCACCGGATTGACGGTGGCGACAGCGCTCTTTACGCGAGGGTGCGCTAATGGCAGCGGCGATTCCATGGATTGCTGCGGCGATATCCGCAGCAGGGGCAGTTCAGCAGGGGCAGGCCCAAGCAGCCTCGGCCACATACAACGCGCAGGTGGCGGATAAAAACGCGCAGATCGCCAGGGCTCAAGGGGCAGCGGCTGCCGAGATGCAGTCGCGGGATGCGCAGCGACGTATGGGCGCGGCCATTGCTTCCTTCGGTGCCTCTGGTGTGGACGTTGGCGTGGGATCCCCCACCGATGTCTTGGCTGAGAGCGTGCGAAACTCGACCCTTGATGCGCTCACGCTCAAATACAACTACGACTTGAAGGCCATGGGGTTCTCGGATCAAGCTGGGCTCAACATGATGAGTGCCAGCAACGCCAAGACTTCGAGCTATTTTGACGCGGCGGGCTCGATTGCCAAGGGCTACGGCCAAGCCTATGGAAGTTCGGTGCCTTCGTTCGGCAGATAAAGGAACAGCAACATGCCCCAGATTCAAGGCTATGAAGAAAAGGTCATCGCCCAAGGAGGGCTAAATACTCAGGCGAACCCCGACGCCTTCGGCGCTGGAATCGGCGAAGCCGCGCAAAGACTCGGGTATCAAGTAGACAAGATGGGTGATGCGATCCAGGCAGCGGATACCGCCATGGATACCACCAACGTGCATGTCACCTTCGCCAAGGCTCGGGCTGAATGGGATAAGAACCTGGAAGAACGTAGGCGCGAAGCCCAGCCGGGCGATGATACGTTTGCGCCCAGGGTCATGGCCGACGTTGAGAAGTGGACGAAGGATGCCTCGGCATCGGTGAAGACTCGGACGGGCGCGAACCTGTTCAAGTCCATGGCCGCCAACATGGCCACGGAATACAATGGCCGCGCCATGGCGATGCAGGCTCAGCTAAACAGCGAAGCCGCAGTGAACATGCTGGGCACGCTGAAGTCCTCCGTTGCGGATAGGGCCAAGAGAGACGTTAACTCGGCGTTCCGCGAGATCGACGACACGTTTAACGACAAGACAACGATTTTTTGGAAAGTGAATCAGGCCCACAGGGACGCCATGAAGTTGGAAGTCCAGCGGGTGGCGTCGCTGGCGGACATCAAGGCCCAAGCCGATAGGAACCAATTCAGCCCGGTAGTGTTCAAGGGGAACGTGCTCAAGGATTTGAGAGCCTACGAATCTGTGATGGATAAGCGCTCAGTTCCCGGTGGCGCCATCAAGATATCCGAAGCCACCATGGCCCAGGCTCCAGAGTTCGCAGCCGTGGCTGCCAGCAAAAACATTCTGGCCAATGTCCTTATGGCCCAGCACGATGCGCTGCCGAACAACACGCCTGAAGCTCAAGGCGGCATCATGGCGAACTTGAGCGTGAAATACAACGACGTGGCGAAAGCCGTGGCTGCCTACCAGGGCGGCACCGAATTGGTGGACTTTGCCGTGGGCATGGGTGGCGACTACTGGGGAGACTACCTTCCTGAAGCAACCAAAGCCCATGTGGAAACTGTCATGGCGAATGCGGGGCAGATCCCGAGCAACAACACCCCCGTTCCCCCGAGCACACAGCCCGTGCGAACGGAAGACGAGCGCTTCAACTTGCTTACTGCCGACCAGCAAGAAGAAGCTGTCACCTATGGGCTTCGTTCTATGGAACGCAGCCGGATGATGCAATCGTGGACACGTCAAGAAGTTGAGAGGCAGAAGAAAGAGTCTTCCGACGCTTCGGTTAACCGGGCTATGCAGATGCTTATTAACGCCAACAAGTTCGGGCGAATGGACGTGAAAGCCCTGGCGAGTGACGAAACCATGGATGGCGACACCAAGTACGCCGTTTACATGCGTTTCATGGCCGATCAAGAGCGCCGGAAAGCGGGCGTGTCTTTGAATGACCAGGACGAACGCCGAAGGTTGTACCAAGACTTCGTTCGCCAGGCGCGGGAAAACAACTCGCCTAATATGCGGGCGGCCAATGACTCTGTGATGGCCGGGAAGCTATCCCCTGAATCCCACAAATGGCTTCAGAGTGCAGCCGCTTACATCCAAAACGACGCTTCAACTTCGTTCGGGCTTGCTTTCAAGAAGGCGACCCGTGGGGCCGAAAGAACCATCGAAAGAGGTATAGCGAGCTTCGATCGTATCCAGGGTGTTCCGATTATGGAGAAAGCCAAAGGCATTGTTTACGATGCCTACGAGGCTAAGAAGTACGAATATGAGAAAGCGGGCAAGCCCGACGGCCCTTTGGTGGACCCCATGTCCAAGGAATACATGTTCTCCGACGCACGTTCTGAAGCCGCCGTGAAGCAGGCCATGAACGAAGTGGGAGGGGCCCAGGTCGAAGCGGTGAACAAAGCCGACGAACAGGCAGCCGCTAAGCCCGTTCACCCGCAGACCGGAGAAGCTCTTACCGTCGGTTCGGTTTACAGCCTCGGCCACGGGCCGCAGGTTTACTTAGGCGGAAACCCGAGGGTTAGCGCAAGTTGGAGCGCAAAAGGCGCGGACGTTACCCAGGTGGTAATTCCTACGGCTCCCGCACCTTCAGGCCCACAGTCGGTAGTGACTAAGCAAGTGAGCAGGACGCTACGCAAGTTTTGGACTGGGGGTAAGTGATGCCGGATCCGTTCATCTTTGATGACGAGAAGGCCCCCGCAGCACCCGGCGGTTTCGTTTTCGATGACGAGAAGCCCGCAGGATCGCGTGTTCCGGTTTACCGGGGGAAGGCCCCAAGGTTTGCCAAAGGTCTGTCCGATGCCGTTCAAGCCGGGTTGCAGGGCTCGGCCACAGGTCTTATAGGCAGAGGGAAATTACCAGACATCGTGCTAGATCCCCACCATTCCACCTGGGCACAGCGTCTCACCTCAAGCGCAGCAGGGCTTGTGTCTGAAATTCCGGAGATGGTCGCGGGCGCATTCGTGGGTGGTGCGGCTGGCGGCGCAGCAGGCACAGCGGTTCCGGTTATCGGCAACGTGGTAGGCGCAGCGGTGGGCGGTGGAGCCGGGGCGTTTGCGGCCCCCACTCTGGTGCGCGAAAGCTTGATGCAGTATTACCAATCCCAGCAGGGCGGAAGCACGCTCGACTTTCTGGATCGTGTGGGCATCGTGCTCAAGGCCACAGGCAAAGACGCTTTGGTTGGCGGCGCTACCGCAGGCGTGGGCGCGGCAGCAGGCAAACTGGCCACCAACGCCATCACCAAGGGCGCGGCCACGGCTATGACTCGGGGCGAGGCTCGGATCGTGGCAGCGGCTTCAGGGCTAGGCGAATACGGAACGATGGTCGTGGCTCCGGCAGCGCTTCAAGGTCGATTGCCTGAAGCTGAAGACTTCGCCAATGCGGCCATCCTGATTGGCGGCATGAAGGTGGCAGGGGCAGCGGCGACCAAGCTGAACGCTGCCAGGATCGAAGCCAAGCTCCAGAAGATTTACGAGAAGACCGGGAAAACGCCTGCCGAAGTCTACAAGGATTCGTTGATCGAACCGAAGATCATGGAAGAACTGAAGGCCGAGACTCCCAAGGTGGCCGAAGGCGAACCGGCTCCTACCGGACTGCCCAAGGTCTATGAGGAACTGAGCTACAAGCAGGCAGCGGTAGACTCCTTCCCAGGGTCGAAGATTCAAGCGGTGATCGATAACCCTTTCGGCGCGGATCAAATCGTTAAGCAGACCCACGAAATTCATATGAGGTATCAGACTGGGCCTGAATCGCTTCAGCAGCTAACCATGCGAATGTCCGAAGTGTTCAAGGAAGAGTTCGACGCGAAAGCCGGTACGGTTCCTTGGGCCGAAACGGAAGCCAAGGCCAATGCTCTAGCTTCCGCGACTGGCGTAAGCCGAACCGAATTGGTGGAAGGGCTCAAGGCACACTTCGGGCCCGAGATTCCGCTGGATGTTCAGGTCCATGTGAAGGGCGCCCAGATAGCGGGCGCTATCAACGACGCAGGGGCAGCGCTCAAGATTCTCCAGGAAGCCGGGCCTAACGCTACGGCGCAGATGAAGGCCGATGCTGCCAGAGCGCTCACGATTCTTCAGCTTGTTCAGGGCGAGACGATCGGTGCCAAGGCCGAAGTGGGCCGAGCGCTCAACTACATGAAGAAAACGAACGACCTGCTTAACCAAAGCTCTGAGATGGTGCAACTCTGGGAAGGCTCCAAGGGCAACATCGATACGGTGCTCCGCATGGCCATGGATATGAAGACCCCCGATGCCCTGGCCAAGTTCTCCCGTGGGCTCAACAAAGCCACGAACTGGCAGAAGATTATGGAAGTCTACAAGGCTGGCCTAGTCTCCGGCCCCTTCACCCAGATCGCCAATATCATCGGCAACACCACGTTTACCGCCATGCGTCCAGTCGTGGACTTGGTGGGCGCTACCATCGGCGCGATGACCGGGGCTGAAAACCGAGTGTCTTTCTCCGAGCCCTTGGCCCGAATCATGGGCAACATCGAAGGCGCTAAGGACAGCTTGAAGCTTGTTCGGGAAACCTTCTTGAACGATGCGCCCACCACGAAGGGCGATCTTCACATGATCGCCAACGAAGGCAAGTTTGGCTATGCCGTTCGAACACCGTTCCGGATGCTCTCAGCCATGGACGTGCTGGCCCGAACCTCAGCCGAACGTGGCGAAGCCTATGCGCTTGCGTCTCGAAAGGCTGTCAAGGAAGGCTTCAACCCTGGCACCCATGAGTTCAACACAGCCGTGGCCCAGACGGTTGAGAACATGCCGAACAACATGGCGAAAGCAGTGGAAGAGGCTGGCGCGCGCTTCACGTTCCAGGCTCCACTCGGAGAGCACGGCAAGTCCGTGTCCAAGTTCGTAAAGACGAACCACCTTGAATGGGCCGTCCCTTTCGTGATGACCCCCATCAACATCTTCAAGGAAATGATTCGGCTTACCCCTGCCGCGCCCTTCCTTCAGGAGTATCGGGCCGCGTTCGCCAAAGGGATGAAGACCCCGGAAGCACAAAAGGCTATCGCTGAGATGACGTTAGGCGTCGGGCTCTCAACCGCGGCCACAAGCCTTGCGCTCTCGGGCCATCTCTCGGGCTCGGGGGATCCAGATCCGGCCAAGCGGCGTATCCAGGTGGCCGCAGGATGGCAGCCATACAGCGTGAAGATTGACGGCAAGTGGTACAGCTATCAGCGTGTCCAGCCTATCGGAACCCTGCTCGGCATGGCCGCCGATATGGCCGAAGTGTGGCAGCACCTGGAAGCCGGGGAATCAGACCGGCTGCCCAAGATGGTCGGAACCGCATTCGCCAACTCAGTCACCAATCAGACGTTCCTACAGGGCTTCACCAATCTGGTGAACGCTATCTCGGATCCACAGCGCTTCGCTCCCGCATACGCTCAGAGCTTGGCGGGCAGCCTTGTCCCCGCCCTCGTGTCGCAAACTGCCGGACTCTTAGACCCTTACGCTCGGGAAGTTTCCAGCGTTCGGGAAGCCGTCATTAACCGAATCCCCGGCGTGCGCCAAGAGCTTATGCCCAAGCGTGATCCCTTCGGCGAGAAGATCGAAAGCCCAGATCGTGTTGGCTTCGTTTCCCCTGTCACTACCAAAGACGTGAGCACCGACAAGGTTCGGCTTGAAGCGGCGCGGCTCGGTGTGGGCGCGGCCAAGGCGCCCAAGGATATCGAACTTGGATCCGAGGGCTTAGGCGTGGGTAAGGTCGTTCTCACTCCCGAGCAACGCGATATCTTCGGCGAAGAGGCAGGCAAGATGGCGCACCAGCAACTGACGCGGATGGTCAACTCTCCTGGCTGGGATAAAATGCCAGAGGCTTTCCAGCGCATTGCCTTCAAGAACGTGTTCGAAATCAGCAACGGCTACGGCAAATACAAAGCCCTCACCGATGAAGAACGCAGGGCCGCGATTGCCAAGATGCAGCAAGAGATTAACGTCAAACTAGGCAGACCCAGCGGCTTGTAAAAGCACCTAGTAAAGCCTACACTTTTAACGTACCCAGGCCCCATCGGATAACCTGGCCAGTCGATGGAGAATCACATGGCTGTCCAGAACGAACTAGCCCGAGTCGATTACGTTGGTAGCGGGGTGGCCACCTTGGCTGTGCCTTTCTACTTCCTGGATGACACGCACCTGAAGGTAACCCGAACCCAGGCGTACGTCGAAACTATTCTTGTGCTCAACTCGGACTACACCGTGACCGGCGCTGGGAACCCCACAGGCGGCAGCATCATTTGCACCGTAGCGCCCACGGCATCCCAGACCGTAGCCATTCTGCGCAACGTGCCACAGGAACAGCAGACTGAATATGTTGAAGGGGATCCTTTCCCGGCTGCTTCGCACGAACGGGCCTTGGATTACTTGACGATGCTCAGCCAGCAGAACAAGGAGGTTATATCCAGGGCATTCGTGGCGCCTGTATCAAGCGTTGGCCTAGACCTGGAGCTACCGCCCTTGCAAGCTGGCTTCGCACTCGGGGTGAACTCCACCGCCACTGCTCTGGTGATGGTTCCTAACACCGGCGCGGAGCAAAGCGCAGACCTAGCCTCCACAGCGGCCGGTAA
>Ga0315288_10001637_pt1 | contig 29003 bp, 59 predicted proteins | sample YL17G11_20_MG_FD_203454 | JGI IMG/M metagenome (GOLD analysis project Ga0315288, IMG submission 203454) | Sediment microbial communities from Yellowstone Lake, YNP, Wyoming, USA - YL17G11_20 | ecosystem: Environmental > Aquatic > Freshwater > Lake > Sediment | place: USA: Wyoming | collected... | reverse complement strand
TCCTCCGAAGGCCGTCAAGTATCCTCGTGGCGGATTCACCATCGGTATGGCGATCGCCCTCAACCCTCATGTCTGCCCGCTCACGATTCGCACCAACGTCGATAAGTCCATCGCGGGCAAGACGCTCGTGAAGCTCTCCGACACCACGGAAACCGGTAAGGTTGGTCGCCCTTCGTTCCGCTACATGACCAAGGCGGCCTACGACGCGACCCGGAACGCGGCGAAGAACCTCAAGGTTCGCAAGGTTGCTACGCCCGTTGTCGCCACGACTCCGGTGCTCGTCGCTCCTGAAGCCGTCGCGGTGTAATTCCAAGGGGATACATCCGATAGAGGGGACATCAAAGGAATGGTGTTCCTTCTTTTCTCTTGACATATATAAAAATTCTGATACCTTTTGATATGCGAAAAGTTTACGTCACATTGACGGTCAATCTGATTCTGAACGCTGATTCCGATCTTGACATTTCGGAATATTTGGATAATTCAGAATTGGCATTGACGTGTTCATCCGGTCGATTTAATGGAAAGGCCGACGTTCAAGACTTGACAATTGAGAACGTTGAAGTTACCGATTCAAAGTGATACCATTGTGAACATTAATATAAGATATCCAACAAAAGATCCCCGTTGGAATTACACCTTTCTCACTAACAGGTATTCCACGGAGGCATCGGATTTTAAAGGTCAACCATTGACTGACCCTTGGAAACGTTCATTTCCTGCCGGACGTGGAAGAGAATTACGAAATCACGAAGAGAACGAAGTCGAAGGATGGGTTTACAATACAACTGTAGCTGGCGTGGAAGTCGAGTGTGTAGTCTTCAACGATTAAAATTTGACAAGATTAAATAGTAGAGTATATTCTCATACTAAATGAACACCTCTGGTTTACTCGGTCCTCAACAACCTCACGCAATCAAACTGATTAACAGTCTGTACCTCAATGGTATTGCTGCTGATTTGAGTGATACCGGCGTTGGAAAGACTCACGTAGCGGCTTGTATCGCTCGTGGAATGAATTGTCCAATCGTCGTTATCTGCCCGAAAATGGTTGCTCCTGATTGGGAGTCAACACTCGCTCACTACGGAGTCAAGGCTTCAGTCATCATCAATTACGAAAAGCTTTGCCGTGGAAATACAAAGTTTCTGAAATACAAAAAGCCAAAGGCTGGTTCTGTTCACGTATATTCGACGAATAAGAAAAAAGAGATTGAGAAATTTCTTACGGCGCACATTCGATTTCCATCCGGCACCTTGGTCATCTTGGATGAATCTCATAAGTGCAAAGGTCAAACGAGTCTTAACTCGGGCCTGATGATTGCATTGAAACGTCAAGGTTATCGTGTTCTGTTGTTGTCGGCCACACAAGCAACCAATCCCCTTGAGATGAAGGCATTTGGTTACACTGTCAACCTTCACAAACTGGAAGACTTCAAAGATTTTTGTATCGATTACGGTGCTCAATGGGTAGGTAAGTGGGGCGCTCAGTATTTCGACAACGAAGACAAAGAGGCACAGGCGAAAATGAAACTGTGTCATCATAACTTGTTCAACGTTCAGAAGATTGCTTCTCGACTCACTAGGGAAGACATGGGTGATTTGTTTCCTGAGAATCAAATCGTTGTCAAGGCATACGCAATGCAAGGTTCCGATCAGATTCAATCGAAATACGATTGGATGGAAAATGAGATTTCCAGATTGCAGGAACAGACTGATAACTACGCTCAACATATCCTTGCTATCATTATCAAAGCCCGTCGTGAGATTGAATTGCTCAAGGTTCCTACCATCATCGAAATGATTGAGGATCTTTTTGATGAAGGCAAATCCATTGGAGTGTTTGTCAATTTCACCGATACGGTGGAACTGATTGCTCGTCGTCTTAATTCTAATAAGAAGTTCAAAGGTAAGGTTGGACTTGTGTTCGGTGGGCAATCCGTGAAGGATAGAATTCAGGACGTTGCTGACTTCAACGCAGACAAGAAACGTATTATCGTTGCTAACATCGCCGCTGGTGGCCAGTCGATTAATATGCACGACGTGACGGGGAAACATCCTCGGGCAACTATCATTAATCCGAATTATTCTGCTATCCAACTGTTGCAGACTCTCGGCCGAATTCATCGTCAAGGTGGAAAGAGTAAGTGTTATCAAAGAATTCTTTTCGCCGCAGGGACTAGGGAAGAGTCTATTTGTTGCCGGTTGAATTCTAAAATAACCAACCTTAGCATTCTGAACGACGGCGACTTGGTTGAAGGAATGAAGTTTTTCCAATTCCTCCGTGGAAGAAGCATATAAGAATTGGTTGTTAGATATAACAAATTGATTGTTTATTTTTATAGGTTCATGGTCCTTACGATGAGTAAGGATGAACTTATAAAATATATCTCCGACAAGATTTCGGAACAGTTCAACTATGCTCGTAATGAACATGTCAATTTTCTTGTGGATGACTTGGGAAAGGTAGGCATCAATGAGCTTCCTGTCTTCTCTGATATCAATGATATGATTGAGAAGACAAATTCTATTCATGGAACGGCCGAAGAATTTGTCTATAGGCATATAAAGAGTCCGCAAATCGGTCGTGGCGAAGTGTGGTGCACGTTGACGCTTCCTATAGCTAAGAAAGCTTCCAAGGCCAATAAGTGTGACATTATTATCGGAACCAATCGAATTGAATTCAAAGAACAGGTTGGAGGCGACTTGAGGTTTCATAATAATAACAGAACGATTGAGTTGTTGACCAACCTTAGAAAGAATTTGTATATCCTTGACCGTGGATTTTCTAAATACCATTCTTCCCACGAATTAACAAATGAGTGGAATACGATAGGCATCATGGATAGGCCAAATGAATTGAGTGAAGGAAAATTAAAAAAGCTTGAATCATTCTTTCTGAAGTTACGAGACAAGTCAAATGACTTTGCTTTAGATAAATGGATGATGGACACAATTCTTCTGGAACAATTCTCATTCGATTCTTTTGCTTATTCAATGCGTAAATCTGTTTTGGAAAACTATGACAATATAGTAATTGTGTGTAATGGCAAATATTATCTTGTAAATTCTACCAATTCAGACTTGATTGTTTTTAAAAGAATTAGTGTTGGACAACCTAAGTTTGTCTTGACAATTAAAAAGAATGATGTATCTTCCACACAGAATGACACCGATACAATTGATAGTGGTTCACCAAAACTCGATGAGTAATTCTGGTCCCGATGCAAAACGGGATGTCTTTGACTTTCTTGATGTCGAGAACCTTTTGGCGGTCAAAGATCAGATTCGATCCATTCTTGTTGGTTTAAAACACGGTGGACATGTTCTTGCCAAACACAGTGGAAAGATGTATGTTTGTGAACTCAACAATATCGACCCCGAGAAGGATTACGATAGGCATGAAGTGACATACCATCCTCATCAATCAATTTTCACAATTTAGTGGGTGTGTAGCTCAAAGGCAGAGCCGAGTGCATTGCAGGTTCGAGTCCTGTCACATCCACTTTTAATGTTATGAAAGACCTAACCAGATTAGAACGGCGAAAGAAACGCAAGGCTGATAGAAATCGCCGGCGTTTTGAAGAAAGCAGTGCAACCAAGTCTTGTGACTTAGGTTGTGGTGGTCGAATGACGTGGTGTAACTGTTGTGAAATGTATTCAAACAATTGCTGCGTCGATTGGGGAACTTGCCAATGTTCCTGATTGTGATACACTATTTATACAGTAATGCACTCGTGGCGCAATTGGATAGCGCAAACGGTTTCTACCCGTAAGGTTGGGGGTTCGAGTCCCTCCGGGTGCACCAGCTTTTGGTCTTGTAGCTCAATGGTAGAGCAGCGGACTTTTAATCCGTTGGTTGTGAGTTCGAGTCTCACCGGGACCACCATTTTCTCTTGACAAATATAAAAAGTCAAGTAAACTATCTTCAATGAAACTATTCACTCTCCTCTACGGTAAGTCAAAGAAAAGAATGCATCCAATTATGACGGATGAAATTCACAAGTGCGAAAACTATCTGGACGCAAGGGGCGATCGCATGGGTGGTGGATGGCACAAGATTGTTCCTGCTGTGGCCGGTGACAACGTATGGCGTCAAAAGTCTGCCACAGTCGGAGGCAATCGTTGTGAGAGTGTTCAACGTATTGGTCATGGACCAAGCGGTTATATCTCTAAACACGGATTTCAACAACACACTTGATTTATGGAATACATTAAAGACAGAACAGGCCATATCATCGGAAGGGATGACGGCAAAATCCTGCGTGATGGAACCGGTAGAATCCTCGCTAAGTATTCTGAATCGGACAATACCACTCGGGACCGTCAAGGCAACATCGTTGGTAAGGGCGATCAAAGAAAAAGATTGTTACCAAAGACTTGACGTTTTTATATCTTGTGGTATAGTTATTTATCGGTGACGACGATACGGAAGTTGAAAGCGAAAATGGAAGGTCGGAGTTGCCGATTTATAAGAAAAATGGTATAATAAGCAGGCGGTGGTGTATCCGCCTTTAAGTTTGGGTTAATAAAAAATCGGTAGCCGTCTCAAACTTATAAAGTAAATATCGGAGCAGATGGCGGACCTGTGGCCAGTAGCCTATGGTAACTAACGTAGCCAGTAGAAGCTAAGATGATTATTTCACAAACACCGCGCTTTTTTAGGGCATAGAACTGTCGAGACTTTGGCAAGTGTCAATTGATGTAGAAATACATTGTTCTCGGAAGCCTGTTAGTCACGGGAATAATACCCCGGAGGTCGTTTCAGGTGCTCTAAGTGATTGGCGTGACGATTCGCCGCAAAACTCGTTCGGTTGTGATACTCATGGTAAATTGAGCCGTAACGTTCTAGAGCGTTAGTAAGTCACTGTTTTCCCTGAGCGGTGGGCAGCTTGGTGTTAAGAAGCTGAAAGCCACAGTCAGCCGATGGTAAATTGAATTGTTATCACCGCCATCGAACTTGACAACAGAGCAATTGGTGATATAATAATTAGTATAGAAGATGGTTCGCGGATGAACCACCAGACCGAATAGGAATCTGGTTCGGCCTAAGAAGCCGAGAACAAAAACCGCCTTGAATTTTGTGGAGTCTCCCGCTGATGGAGACTTAAAAGAGAGACGAGACACTATATGATGTCAGCTCTTGAATCCATAATTGAATTTCGTTAGTTCACGACGGGCGAGTAATGTCTAATCTGTGTGGGGTGATGTAGCCACACTTTAGAACTAACAATCAATTGCGGTGTGGAGAAGCTTGGCCTATCTCGTCGTGCTCATAACGCGAAGAACATTGGTTCGAATCCAATCGCCGCTACCATTTATTACTCGAAACTTTTTTGGTGTTTTGAGTTCCAAGTAGAATACATATTTGCGTATGAAAATATGCACAAAATGTAATATAGAAAAACCAGAATCTTCTTTCTATTTCAAAAACAAGGAACAGAATATCCACAAATCAAAATGTATAGATTGTTGTATGGTCTATGCTAAACACCATTACAAAATAAATAAACCCATTTACCTAAAGAGGGCAAAAACTTTTAATAAAAATCAAACGGTATTAAACCGGCAAAAAATGATTGAATTTTTAAAAAGTAAATCTTGTCTTGATTGTAAGACACAAGATTATAGAGTATTAGAATTTGATCACAAAAATGGCAAGGATAAAAAGACTAATGTTTCTAATATGATTTGTAGATATAGTTGGGAAACTATAATGGAAGAAATAAGTAAATGTGATATTCGATGTGCAAACTGTCATAGAATCAAAACTGGAATACAATTTAATTGGTTCAAGAGTTGACAAATGTTTGTGGTGTGGTATAATTATAATGTTGATGAAAGATGAAAGTCAATTATTGACATTTCTTAGCGATTAAAAGAACGTAGGTCCGGCGTAAAACGTCCGGTGTCTCGACGGAGACAGGCTTCTGCAGAGGCCGTTGGATCGTAATTCAACAAAGGAGATGGCACCCTCCTGCTAAGAATTTATTTTATTTGACATTTCTCGAAAGTCGAGTATAGTTATTTACGGTCATTGTGGCCCTGTCGAATAATGGCTAATTCGGTAGGCTTTCATCCTACAGATCGCGGGTTCAATTCCCCGCAGGGCTACCATTTCTTTAGTGCGAATTTGGTGAAAGGAGAATCACGGGCTCTTTCCAGAGTCAGGTCCGGTGAGCATTGCCCGGAATTCGCTCCATTTAACTCATGGTCCATGTGACCAAAGAGCTCCGGATGTCTTTCGAGATGTCCGGCATTTTTTTATTGACCCTCTCTATGGAGGGAGTACCCCTACCAGAATTTATTTCTTGTGAAAACAATGCCCCCGTACGGGGAGAGGGTACCACCAGCAGAAGATTTACAGGAAGACTACCTTACCAGTGACTTCATCCTTGGGAAGAAACATCACGTCACTGGTCATTTTTGATACGGAGAATTTTTTATAAAGGTGGTTGAGGCGGAGGAGGTCTTCGCGAATTTCGTATCCACACAAATACCTTGGACTGTAATCTGTGACATTAACAATACGTCTCTTGGCATCACCTGTCTTGCTATCAGGATACCAAAATGCAACGATTGGATGTTCGGTCTTTGGAGTCATTGAGGCAGTCAAACGTCGTAATGTCTCCAATGTTATCTTGGCTGTATCACCCTTGAAAAGAATTATCTTTACCGTGTTTTCTTCAAGGTCAGCAATGAACTTCACTCCATTATCTTCAACGATTAATTCATTTTTGGGTGAAGGAGGAGCTTCACAGAATTCCACGATTTCAGTGAGGTTAGATTCCGTCAACCTCCGACATTCGTAAGCATTCTTTTTCTGAAACACCCCATCATCCCATGTTAAAATCTTGTTTTTAACATTCAAGAGAATCGTTAAGTCTTTGCTTCCATTGTTGAAATTCAAAATAACATTGTTGGATTCTGCGGTCCGGGCCCACTCGTAACCAAGCCCAAGAAGGGCATACTGCAATGGATTAACGTTGCGCCTAACTTCCATGTTTGAATTCTCAATGAGAATTGCAACGGTTTCATTTTTTGTACTCATAAATTTTTCTTCGCCTTAACAATAGACTATAAAAAGTCTTTTGGCAAGTCCCTATATGGGCCGGGTTTCTGGTGGGGTACCCCCGCGTCAATTGTTTCGTTCGCAGTATTCCTCCGCCTTGCCAATAAGGTCCCTGAATTCAGATGGAGTAAGTTTATATTGTTCACGAAAGAATTTTTCATCGCAATGACGATACGCTCGTAAGTTTGCAACGATTGCTAGAAATGGATCAATGAATCGAAACACGTGCGATTCAGTTTCCCAGTTATAGCAACCAGCGAGTGTTTGTTTTGTCATAGAATTTTATATGATAATCGATTTTTGGAGAATGTCAAGCAGCTTCTGCGCTGACACTCTTTGCCCCTACGACGGGAGGGGTAGTACCCCTAGCCTTTGTTTTGGCAATACCACCATACGACTTTTTAATCTTTTCTTTCTTGTGAACATCGTATGTTCCACCGTAGCCACCCTTGCCGGCCTTGCGTAGAAGTCGAAGGGCAAGGTTTGACTCCGTTCCAGCAGGTTGAGTCCCATGAAGTAACAGAGCGAAGCTAGGCCCGTTTTTATACGCGTGGCTATCGTCGTGATCGATTTCCAAGCCAAGAGTCTTGGCTTCATCTTCCGTATAAACTACCTTTGCGTAACGCAAATTGTGTTGTGCTATGAGGCTGTCAAATTTTCCACCAAACGAGGCAGTTAGAATAAGATTCGAGGGAATGTTATTCAAACGAGCCACCCAGAAGGGAAGAGACTTTGTGTAGGCATACAGAAGAAAATGTGGCCGGGCCTTTGCCACCGCCACCCAGGCATCGAAGTAGGATTGATTGAAAAAGTCGCCGCTAACATGAATCCGTACGACCACCTGAAATGGCGATTGAGGAAGGGAAGCTAGAATGAGATCGGTCATTCCCTGCGACGATCCAGCCGCCCTCAAAAGTTCAAAGTTATTCCATCGTGAATTGCGGACGTTACGGAATAGGCATTCCTGACTGGCGGAGAAACATCGGAATTGGCAATTTGGCCCGTCTGTTATCTTTCCGCTGTCACGATTTGCCTTTGACAAGCAAGCATCGGCGCCAGGACAAGTGTATCCGGATGGAAGGGAAAGGGTTTGAATGAATCCGTCAAGCTTAGCGTTACCCTTTCCAAATGAGAGAGTTGTATTCATTGGATTATTATATCACGATGCGAGTGATTGTCAAATACTATTCACCACCAAAAAATTCTTCCATCGGAGTACCGTGTTCGTAATCTTCATCCATGCCCATACCAGCAGAAGCCAGAGTCATTGAATCGGCTTCCACGTCGCTCAGGTTGTCGCCGTCGCTGAAGTCGCTGGCCTGGTCATCCAAGCAACAATCTTCTTCAGGAATGTCAACCTCAAAACGGGCTTCCATCATTGAGTCAAGGTGAGAATCTTCGTTCATGTTCATGACGTAAATTATCACAAAGAAATTGTTTGTCAAATGATTCTTTTAACAAATTACGGTAACGTTAAAGTTTTGGGGGTACCCCTGGTCCCCTATCCTCGGTTCGTCACCTGTTGCCCTAATATAACATTTCAATATAAAAAGTCAAGAAGAAAAAGACAGAGATATTTATGTTCAAATGAAACTACAAAACCTTAATAACGGAGACATATTTGAGACAACGGAAGATCCTCGTGTTCTCGAATCTAAATTGATTTTAGCAAAAAATCTTTTAGTAAATATTGCCACAAATGAACCAGCTCTATTGATTAAATACAATGAGTTGAATTCAAGGTTGGCCGATGATACAAAAGAAAAACAAGATGCGGCTGACGCAATCGTGGCGGCGCAGGTTAAGGCTCAGAAGAGGATTGATGCTCTTGCTAAGTTGAGTGTAGAGGATAAACAGATTTTGGGCCTCGTATAAAAAAGAAGCCCCCGACCATCATGGCCGGGGGGAAGACCGAACTAACTGATTTCAGGCAGCGACCGGCACCGGAGTAGAATCAATCTTCGCCGGAACGTTCTTGAACGAGGCCAGGCGATTCATAATCTTGCTGACGGTGTTGTTGTTCATCGTCACCTTACGAGCCTTCAGGCGACGAATGGACGACATGGCGAGGGTGATTACGGTAGGCTTGAAGGCGGACTCTTCCTTCTCCGTGATGAACGTCTTCATCTTCGTCACTTCCTCGGCGGACATCTTCACGCCGTTCAAGTAGAATTCGTTCTTCCCGAGAGTGCGGTGAGGGAAGTACTGAAGATAGAACTTCGTCGTATCAGTCTTGTGAACACAGAGGGCGAGGCTCTTGCCGTCATCCGTCAGCTCGTGAACATACCACGTCGCACCAGCAACGTATTCCGTCTTGACGCCGTTGATTTCAGTAAGGTTGCGCTGACAAGCAGCGACGTAGTTGATGTTGACCAATCCATTGCGGGAGGAACGTTTGACGGCGCCCACGTAGGGATTGGCAGTCTTGCGCATCTTGACTTCGGTTTCGGTAATCATCGAAACGAATTGGCATTCGGTACCGATGGAACGGATGAAACCGGCGAGTTCGTTTTGGTTTCGGATAGTTACTGTTACGTTGTTTTTCATATTGTGAATCAATTTACACTATAAACTTTGTTTGTCAAATCTTTTTTATATGTTCGCAACAATCACACTTGCAACGGTTTCGACGATATTTGATTTTCAGAAGGGTGAGAACACCACCGATGAGCGTGGCAAGAGGAGCCCACAGCAGGATACAAAGGCCACCGTCTAATGCACAGGCAATCATGGTTTAACCTACACCATTTATTTTAAGTGTCAAGTGACTTTTTATACTGACTATAACGTTAAAGTTTTAACCGTCTCGTAGTATCTACCTTCCGCCTTTGTTCGGCTCACCACTTATTTTAACAGAAAAATAAAAGAAGTCAAGAGAAATCCTTTCCTCTTGACGTTTAGTGTGTTGTGTGAATCTCAGAAGGGAATATCGTCGTTGGCGGAAACCGGTTCATCACGAACGATTGGAGGATGAGGCAAAACTTCATAATGACCATCCCCGAGTTGAGCTTCGGTGGCCATATCGTTCAAAACGGGCCCGACAGCCGATTCATAATCGTGACCAACGGATACAATTGAAACATCTTGGCCGAGGATGCCATCCGTGATTCGACAATAAACCGGATTACAAAAGAGAACAACCGTTTTACCTTCGGCAACCAGGGCCATGGCTTTTTTACGTTCATTCTTGATTGGAGTGGTCATCCGAGCCCAAGCATGAGCCCGTTGAAACTCATTAGCGTAACCATCGTTTTCGGATTCAAGTTCTTGACGTTCGAGTTCGTTATTAATCATACGAACAGTTTACTATAATTTATAGTATTGTCAAGAATCAATTACATTTTTCGGTGTGTCTCCACTCGACTCTTGTAACTGTTCTGTTGTGGAGGTATCCTTGCAATGGAAACATCGCCACGTTGCGCCAGAAGTCCAATAGGCCGCTGTATCTCTGGTGTGAATGTAACCAAGACGGCCACAAGTCGGACACTTCACGTCGTATGCAATCGGCAACCTCATGCCTTTTTCTTGTCTTGCTGTTGAGGCTGCGTCTGAGCTTTCAAACGGGCAACCTGCCTCTTACTCTCGCCCCTTCGACCGGAAAGACTGTTCAACTTCTCTTGAGTAGAGAGGGAATCCCAGGCGGCCAGGCGGTCATCGGCATCATACTGGCGCCGTTGACGTTTCTGCTTGAGAACGTTGCTGGAGTATCCGTTGGTTTTCTTCTTGGAGTTTGATGGTGTTTCGAGATCTTTCATTGAGTTATTATACTTTGTCGTTATCGATTTGTCAAGCGGCTTGTGAAATTAAATTACAACCAAGAAGAGCGATCGGGTGGCGACACTTCCGACAAGTATATCGGCGACCCTTTTGGATTTTGATGTGGATGTTCATCGTGAAGGTGAATTTCTGACAACTACACGCGTAGATAAAAGGGCGAAGAACCTTTCGAGTCTTGACACCTTCAAGGCTGTATTCATGACAACGGGTGACTTTGACGCCGATGGAGCTCAAGGCATACATGATGTTTTTCCACAATCGGTTGTGACCTTTTCCAGCCATGCCATACACTTGATATGCGATACAGTGAGCGATTTCGTGAGGAATCGTTTGGTTGATCATGTCTTCACAGTGATTCTTGAAGAAGTCAGAATTAAATTCCATCTTGGCAAGAGAATAATAGGCCAATCCACCTTTCCGCCCCATTTGTCGGAACGAATATGAAGGAATGGTCATGACGACGTGAGGATAACGAGATTGGAGAATCGTCATCACTTCGAGAATCTTGTCCTCGACGCGTTTGATAATGTCGGCAGATACGGTGTTATTCATAACACAATATACAGGAATGGAAGTTGAAGTCAAATGATTTTACAAAGAAACCAAAACCTTTCCGTTCTTGATGGCATCCAAAACCGTGTCAAGAGCCGGCTGATATTTCGAGTCTGTTGTGAACGTGATTTCTGTATCTGAGTTGTCGAACATAACACGGTCAAGAGCTGCCGAAAACCTCGCCACGTCTGTCTGGAACGCATTGGCAGTGTAGTGGTAGTGATTTAATCCGTTCGTTCCATCTTTTCTAATCGTGTCGGCCCGGATGAATCCGTCACGAATTGTTACGTGTATGTTCATAATTTTTAATCTAAATATCCAATATAATCATGGTGGCATTTGATAAGTCTGAAGTTCAGGCAGACAACGAAAAACAGTTCCACTGTCATCCTTTACAAAATGTTTGTGATGATGCCCGAAAATCCAAAGCTTCGGCCTGTGAATGTCAAGCAACGATTGTAATCCCATTCGAGTAAAGGAACGGTCATGAATCAAAAAGTATCCTTCACAGATTGATTGTGGGCAATCGTGAGTTACGACGATTTCCGGCTTTGTCTTTTCGTAAAGAGCAATTGCATCGTTGAATTGTTGATGAGTCAATTCCTCATTCCTCCACCAGTCACGCCCTTCAATTCGTTGATCCTTGTCGATGGAATCTGCACCAGCAACAAAGAAAATGTTTTCAAAAACTCCAAAGTCACCAAGACATTGAGGATGGGCATTACACAATTCAGGACTATCATGGTTTCCACGAAAGAAACGGATGTTTGACTCAATCAGAGATGGGTCATAGTCATACATTTCACCAAAGCCAAAACCAAAGTCTCCAACTTGGAGAATGGTTTGATCTTTATTATTACGGGCGATTTTATTTAACTCCTTATATCGCCCGTGTATGTCGCCAACAATTATCATCGTAGTAGAGTAACAGTTTTTCAAACAATGTCAATCATCTTTTCTAAAATCCACCCGCCCCATGTCCTGAAAAACTGCCGATACTCTCTCTTCGCTTTCTATAAAAAGTTGAACAGGAATCCAACAAGGATTTCGGAATTCTTTTTCAGACACTCGCCCCTTTCCAATCATGGTTTCAAGGTCAACGATGAAAGTAATTTCGCCGCCGGGAACATGTTCATCACCCGTGATTTTGGTGGCGGTCAAAATGTTGTCAGAACATATTGTGAACTTGACAACCTGATCGAATGATGCACGATAATGACCTATCCACTCGCCACTGAGTTTAGATAGATTAAAAGTCATAGAAATTTAAGGGGACTCATTCCCCTTTGTGTGTTAGCCGACTCGTGCGATAAGTTCCAGGAAATTGGAGCGGAGCTGATTCCAATCCTTGTTGGAGAGGGTTTCGCCCTTGCGAGTGACGGAGTAAATGCCCTTCTGATTAAGTCCGGCGTTCAGATGGAGCCAACGGAGTGCTTGATTGCGTGTCATGGTTTTATTTATTTGTTGTTGTTGACTGTGGTGAAACTTATCAGATTCTACTTGAATGTCAAGCGGCCATTTTCTCGGCAATCGATTCGACTTTGGCCTGGTCGGAAATTTCCGACAGCTGACGCCAGTAGCGAGGCATTTTCTTGAACACGATGACCATCTGCTTGTCGCTCATCCGGTATCCCTTGAGAATCTGCTTACAGAAGGAGCTGAGGATTTCCGCGTCACATCCGGAGAATCCAACCTTGTTGTGCTCGTGAGTGACACCAGCGGACTGTTCAGAGGCAGTCTGGAACTCGTAGATTTTCAACATTCCCTTGACGGCCCAAGTCGCGCTGGTGGAGAGTTTCGATTTGAAGAGGTTCTTGATTTCGTTCTTTGTCATGGAGTATATTAACATATTGAAATGATTTGTCAAATAAATCGATGGATTATTTTAACAAATCTATATCGTTAACGTTTTTGTGGTGGTGCCGATACCCTACTCTTGACGCCCTTTACGGGTCTGTCTCATCAACGTGTTAATATAACAAATGCCGATGAAATGTCAAATGAATTATGATTTCTTTGGAGTATATCGAAAGACGAAATAGGGATAATAGTCATTCGCTGCTTCCGTTCCAAACTGAAGCCAACAATGTCCGGAGTCATCAACAAACTGATATCCGATGTATGAATCCTTGATAGTTACATCAACGATTGATTTACGGAAGAAAATCAGATTCTTGACATCGGATTCAAGTTCCACGGAACCAAGGTAGGAACGATATCCATCGGCCGGATCTTCGACTGCCTGAAAAATCGTGTTGTTGATCTTGAAACAAGTGTCGCATACTCCGTAAAACTTCACTTTTTTATCAACTAAATCTTGGAATTTGGTAACTTTCACAAAGAAGAATTTACCACTATTTATAGGAATGTCAAGAAGGATGATGGTCAATCGCCAACAGAGGATAACGAAAAGAACCAAGTCGTTGAATGTCACCATCGACAAGAGCCGGCATGCCAAGAGACAATCGCATCTCATTCACTTGAAAAATCTTGCCAGTGTCAACGCCGGCTTTGTAAATCAACATGGAGATGTATTGTTGACTCAAATCAGATTGAAAATACTGTAGCCAAACTTTGATTTCTGGCCATTTCTTTAATTCCCAAAGCACCCAACTTTCGTCACGTTTCGTGGCGTAAAATCCATTATCAGACATAAACTCTATTTGCTCTTTACAGACTTTCGGTTCTGCCGAAAGCATATCATAATAAGGATTTGTGTCAATCTGATTAATCATATCTTACACAATACTCCAACAACCTTCGGTGGTCCATTACTTATATCCAAATCAATTCCTTGGTCAGCGAATAGTTTTTTTAATTCATCCAAGGATCTAACCGGTGACTTTAGAGACTTATTTGGCTTGAATGTCAAGCCTGCATTTACTCCCCTGGCTCTTCTTTCTTCGATGGAGAGTTTTCTTGTTTCCTCGGCTTGACGTTTTTGATTACACTCGAAACACGCCAATACATTTCTCCTTTCGTTTGATTGGTTGTGTAACCATCGACTTGGATTATAACGAGATATCAAATGATCTATCGTCGCCATTAGAGGCTGTGGATTTCCTTTGATTTCCTTTTCATTGGTCAGGAGTGTTACTTCTCCGCACCAATGACATTTGGGATTCTTATTCCAAAGGTGGAGTTTGTGTTTTCTGTGGCTCATTATTAGGAGGAGGTAGAGGTTGAATAAAAACTATTCTTGAAACCAAGACGCGGAACACCGCGATTAGAAAAACAACTGCAACCCATGATTCAATGTTGTATGAAATGTGGAGATTGAACAGATTGTTTAACGACCAACAAATTCCCAATGGAGTGATGATGACTGTCAGCAATGAAAGAATAAGAGTCACAACGTTTCAAGAATCTTTTGGATTTGTTTTTGAAGAACAAGAACATCCGTGATAACCTCAATCACTCCGGCCTTGTCGCCTTTGATGACGATGACGGTTTTGTTATTGAGATATCCTGTTCGGAGAAGAAATCCACAAACGGAATCAATGTCATCGAAACTGTTGTAAACTTCAGCCCGTTTATTCAAAACCAAGAATTTGTGTCTGTTCATATTTTATATTAGTCTATAAAGAGTGATCTGTCAAGGAAAACGTAACCTAAAGAATTTTCTTGGCAAGGAATTCGTTACGATGGTTCTGAACATGTTGTTCGTGAAAACAACAACGCCTGGCTCAACAATCCACGTAGGACTTTCTATATTTGTTTTTGAGGTTAATACATAACCTTGATAATTAGTTGCCCATTTAATTAAAAAAGTGTTGCTGGTATTCACGGAAATCATGAAGTTCGTTTCTATATAATTTATAGGAACCGGAAAAATAGGAATCCACTTGACCGCATCAAGGTCAACCAAGTCTCCCTCGGCAAAAGTAGAGTTATCCCTCGCCGTCCACTTGAATTGAAGTGTGGCACCATCGAGCGGCGGAATCAACAATTTTACATCAGTCCACTTTGACGCGAAGGATGTATTGGTGTAAGGAGAACCATTGATATAAAAAATAACGTTGTTTCCACTCGTCATGGAAGCGCCCCAGCGAAACCTAAGACTGTGTTGCACGGGCATTCCATTCGTCCAGAAATGATTTGTGACGTTGACCCAGAGACTTGAGGATACACCCGGTCCAGGGATTGAGAGTGACGTGAAGGCAGTCTGGCCGCCATCAATCGGGCTGCAACAGCCAAATTGCCACGCACGAGTGGACGACGTGTTTGCATCGGTAATCCAATTCGGACCGAATATCGGGACACCGATGAAACGAGGTTCATTCAGCGGCGGCATCGGAGGAGAAGCCGATATCTGAAGAACATAAAAACACAACCACGCTGCGATTTGAATTTTCATTTTATTTTTTTAAGACTTGATACAGGAGTTTTTTCAGATCATCGTCTGCGAGTGGCTTGTTGTCAAGCAACTTGAAACAGAAAGAACCGCGATTCGTTTCGCCATAAGCAGAAAGAATCTTCTGAGCTTGGTCACGACGAGTTGACATGGAACGAACTTCATTAACAAATTCGGTCATGTGCGCCACAATCTTGTTGACTTCTTTGTAACCGTCACAGATACGGCTCATGTCACCTTGAATCTGATTTGCCAATTCAAAGTCGAATTGTTTCGCAACGTGAGTATAAAAAGTCTGATAGTCAGGACGATTCATGGTGAACCAAACGTCAATCACTTTGTCGAAAGAAGCCAATTCCGACTTCATGTGATGAAGAGCGAGATACCATGCCGATTTGACTTTGTGCAAGGCCTGGCCCTCTTTGGAATAGATAACCACGCCCTCTTTACCCTTCCAGTTGTCAATGTCTCGCAGGTCATCAATGGAGCCGAAAGTATAAGTTTCAGGCCGCTTGATGCCAAAATCCTTCGCGACGTTATCTAATTCAATTTGAAGCCAAAGAGAGTAGTCTTTGTGTTCAACACCACCAACCAAACGCCACTCAGGCGTATCGCCATAATTCAAAACAATCCTCTGAAGCGGAGAAGTCCATTCAAACAAATAGGAATAATCCCAAGTTTCAGTAGAGTCGTTCGCCGCTAACTTTGGCAAAATAGTTGATTTGAATATCTGCAATTCATGTCCATTGTTAAGTGTGGATGCATCCGTAGTTCCACGGGTTCGGAGAACAAATTCTCCTTTGTATTTCGAGACAATGAGAAGGGATCCGTCAAGCTTTTCAGTGATGACACAATCACGAATATTGGTAGGAACAGGAAAGTGTTCAGGGTTCTCGCCCCAGTTCACAAACTTTGGAAAGCCAGCAGAAATCAATTCGCCTTCGGAATTCCATACAGAAGAACGAAAGTGTTTGTTGGACTGTGTCCACTTACATCCTATATGTTGAGGCTGAACCAAATAGACGGCCTCTCCACACAGAATATGTTCGTGGACCATGAACTGTGTTTCATCTATTTCTTTTAGATTTATTTTCATTTACCAACGAACAATACCGTAAAAAAGTCTTTGTGTCAAGGTCATTCTTCATAATGTTTATATCCTTATGAAGCCATTGAACATTTCCCTTGACATATCCTTTGTTTGAATTTATTCTATCGAGTGAAGCGGTTCGTTTGTTGGTTTTTTTACATTTATTTTCCATCCCTGTTCCTTCAAAACCAATTTCGAGTCCGGTCAATGCACATTTACGATTTTGTTTGAGGAAAATATTCCAAAGATATTTAATCGTGATGTTAAATTCTTTTCTCTTTCGATTGAATTTTCCTCCGCCTTTTGCTCCTCTTCGGATGATGCTAAATACATCCATAGGTATCTCACCATACCCTTTGAAGAATGGCGAATCCTTTCCTCTACGTTTTCTTTTATCAATCACCATTATTGAATCTTACCATTTTTAATGAGATTGGCGAATTGTTAGTCGTTGAGTCTAACTAACTTGAACACCATCCACCGATTATCCACCACTTCGCTCCGTCGAATTGACACGAGACGGCGATGCCGTGATTCCACTTCTTATGGTTAGTTTCGATGTAATCGTATGCACCTTTAGCGGTTGGAAAATTCAAATCGTGCCATTTAGCAATCTGCGTTCCCAACATTCCGATTTCTCCGGAATACGAATTACCACTCTCGAATCGACTTTGTTCCACACACTCAGCCCAATTTGACTCAATGACTTTCCTTGTCTGAGAATCAGGAAATCTAAGAAATGATGTTGAAGCACCCATATTGTTAGTGGATAATACCATTTCTAATGAGATTGGCAAATGTGGAATCGACATTTTCGACTGCCCACTTCGCGTCGGCCAGGCCGATACAGGAACTCATCGTGTTCTGACCATGATAGTTCAACGAAGCGACCTGCGGCGCCAACTCACGAAAACGTTTAATGGCGGAGATTTTCTGAGTGGTTCCGTAAAGAGGAAACTCCTTCAACACCTGGCGGAGAGCGATAGCGAGGGGATGAACATCGGTGTTAATGTTAACGACGAGAATTTCATCCTTCGGAAGATTGAGAGCCTTACGAATCAGTTCGGTCGCTTCGGAGAGTGTCAGAGTTAATTTCATTGTGGTAGTTTACTTTATTTTTTATATTTGTCAAATAAAATCTAGTGTGGTTTTTAAGAGTTGAGCGCTCAACTCTCACGGGGACCCACCAACCGTTCTGAACTTGGAATGATATCGCCACAGAGGCTATCAACTAAAGTAGGCAGTGCAGACTCAGAGAGGTTCTTGAGTGGTCCGTTCTTGGTTCCTAGCTAGAAAACCTAGAAAAGTGAACATCGAAGATGAACATCGTGACTGTCAGTTACGCTTTGTAGTGAGGTAAGCATGGATGACTCACAAACTTCGTCAAATTGTCAAAAGAACATGTCAACTATAACAGACTTTTTATATCTGTCAAGGAATTTCTTAAATTACGCCCATCACCAACAACCAAGACGGAGAACCATCAGGACCATAACCATCTGGCTCAGTGCGATGACCGGTCGGAGTCTTCGCCTCGGCATCCATAGAATACCTTTCCAGTGTTCTGAGACTCGGCATCTTGCCGATACCAGTAACAACCTTGTGTGCGTCGGCCAGGCGAATCCTGAGAAGCCTGTCGCCATGTTTGAGGAACAGCCGAGTCGGAACAGTTTCAGAGAAATGAACTTCAATCTGTGTTCCCTGAGGAATGGTGACAGGAGGCTTTCCATCCACCGGCGTCTTCGTGTTCCAGTTCAGTTCACGCTTGGTCGTAACACGAAGGGAAGGAGAGAGTTTCAGTTCCGATTGTTTTTCGTTCATACGAGAATATACCAAAAAATCAAAGATTGTCAAGCATCTCTTGCATCTGTTTTCTCAAGCCTTGTCTCGCTGTCCTGCCGTCAAGTGATGGCATCGAAAGGTAGGATTCGAGCACCGTTACAATATCGCTCAAATTATCTATTTTGTCAAGATTACCTTCAATAATTTCTTTCTTGATTTCTTCTTGACTTTTCATAAAAATGGTACCCGTGGTAGGACTCGAACCTACAAGCCTTTCGACAATCGATCTTAAGTCGATCGCGTCTGCCATTCCGCCACACGGGCAAATTTGTTAATACCGCTCAACGTCGCCCGTACGGCCACCGTTTGGCAAGTTTTCCCATCCCTTTTCGGATGGTTCATCGTTATGACGAGGCTTGTCGCCTTTGAATTTGTTCGGTTTGTTCTTGACAAACCTTTTGTATTTATCTTTGTTTTCTTTATATGTTTTACCCATAAAATTGTTAGAATTTGCCGAGATAATAGACTGCAAGTTTATATTTGTCAAGTAAATTCCCCGGCTTCAGGTCACTCGAATTATGCTTAAGGTCGGCCAGTTTAACACGTCGAGAAAATTCCGTCTCGTAAACTCTTGACAAATACACCAAGATATCCTCGTCTTTATTCTTGGTGAGTCTCTTGACAGCATCGGAGACAATGGAAGCGTTGTTCACTGAAAGACCAACGCCGAATAGAAAGGCGTCAAGTTCAGCCAATGTAACAGTCGTGTCTTCAATAACATCGTGGAGATATCCAACCATCATGAGGAGTTTCCTTGAATCAACATCCCACTGTGGAACAGAATCAAAGGCAATCTGTGCAACCTCAATCGGATGAGTGATATAGAGACGAACGGGGTTGGTGTTCTTACGAAAACGATTCTCGGGCTTTTGGGCACGAAGCCAATGTGCATCCGTTGCGAATGCCAAGACTCGGGCAACCATTTCGTCACTCACCATTGTATCAGCTTGCATAACTTAATCTAACATTCCCTTCATAAATGTCAAGCAGCTGTCTGAACAACATTGCAGTATTCGTAACCTTCGGAGATTGTGATGTAAATCTCCTGACCATGCTCAAGACCATCACACTGGTCATAAGGAATGGCAAAGAATCCACCACCACGAAGTTCGGCCCAAAATCTATCGTTCCAGCTGTCGTATTTTACGATGGCGATGAGTTTCATTGTGGTTATTATATTCCACGTCATGTGGATTGGCAACTTTAATCATTCCATTTGGACCAGTTTCCCTGCGGCCGGCGATATCCAGCACCTTTGTCCGGACGAATGACCCGAGTCGGAAGGTGGATCGACCGGCGAATACCATTGATAAGTTCGAGCTGTGTCATCCCTTCGAGTTGCTGTTTCTGAGAGACGCCGCTGATTTGTTTCATGTTCTTCATACCGATAATTATATCAAATTGCCGGAGATTGTCAAGAAAAACATAGCTATTCTAAAAAATTATAGCCGGGAGCTTTTCCAGTTACTAGCAATACTCACTGGTGATGTGATTGCATCGGTCTTTAGGACCGTCGGCCTCTATGGACCGCACATCTGCTCCCGGCTTTCAATAAAACACGATTTCACGGAGCCTACGCTCAGTTGTTCCGGCTACTTCATTCTAAACAGGAGTCGAACCTGTATCGAGGGGCTTCCGGGCTCCCCATGTTTCCGTTACATCATTAGAACCATTCACCGTCTATGTGACCCTCAACCGGGTTTTGTCAGTCTTTCGACTGAGATTCAATTTACAACATTCCTATAGAATGTCAAGCGCCTGCAACCACTTTCTTTGGGCGGCCTCGGCGCTTCGTCACGATACCGTTGGCTGCGTCATCGGCAGTCTGAACGGCTTTGACTTCATCCTCCTTGAGCAATCGTTCAAACATGGAGCCAGCAGCCTTTAATGCGGCTTCAGGCTCACCACCGATGGCCCATGCCGTCTTTCCAAACATGTTCGAGCCAGGATACTGTTCGTAGGTCTGATCCACAGTCAGGTTTCCAGGCAACGGCGTTCCCTTCAACACAGTCTTGAATCGGAACACTTCGTAACCGCGAATCATGTGCGGTGTCTTTTCCTTGGAAACGGAATAGATTGCCACGTTTCCCTTACGTTTGACTTGGTGAAGGAGGATGGCATCGGATGCACCGAAACCGTCTCCGGTCCAAATCTTGTCAACTTCCAACAATTTGATTTCGTCGTTCATAGTGAGTTACTTTAACATTTCCTTGGTGAATGTCAAGCGATTACTTCAAAAGAATCATGTTGAACACCAAAGGCAACCGAACCGTCGCCAAATTGGATATCCACAAACACGTCGCCCTTCTCTTCACGGTCGGAGATGATTTCAGCATCCACCCTTTCACCAGCCTTGAAGGTTTCGGTTTCAACGCCCGTAATGTTATCGGTTTTCTCGTCGAAATCCGTCACGACTTCCAGTTGAGTATCAAATTTGAATTTAATCATGGTGGAATATACTAAGTATTTGTCTTGTTGTCAAACTTTTTCTATAATAATCGACGATTTTCTAATCGGGAATTACAGGTCGCGTAACTGCCTACCCCTTTGTTCGGTTCGTGATGAAAGGTATCACAGAATTTTTATAGTGTCAAGGAGTTTGTTTAACAAATCTCACTCCATCGTCAACATAATCGTATGCCGGAGCGTAGTCTTTTGTTGCCAAATCGTGGGCATATTCAGGCGCCAGGTCAACATCTTGGATATACATCAGACCACAATTTTCAACCTGTTCATGGGTGATGAATGGCAATCTTTGTCTGAACAAAGCATCCAATTCTGTGCTGACAAAACCGCCTGGGTCTAAATCATTCATTCAGAGTAAAGGCGGAAGTGTTTGTCAAGAACTTTCTCGTCAACTTCGTTTCTGCTTTTTATGCCTAACGTTATGCTTTGCCCCCAACATCCCCAACCCATTTTGTCTCCCTTGAGGCATCGTGGAGTGCACTCACCGGCGGCAACAACTTTCTTGCCTTGAAATTCCACAAGGAATCTCACAACATCGGAGTGGTTGAGAATGGCATTGAATATGATTGGCAACTCCAATCCCATTTCTTCAACAATGACGTATTTAGGATTTTCCATTTGACGACGATACTCCTTTTTATAGAAATGTCAAGTGTTTAGTCTTTCGACTTGGAACTGACGCTGCTGCTCCTGAAGAGCAATCCACAGAGAATCAGGATTCCCCAGGCATGCCAGATGGAAGTGAGGGGCGAGATGCCGGCAACGGTTCCAACGAGACAGCCGTTCCAGAGAAGGAGAACAGGCCACGAGAAGAGAAGTCCAAGGAGGACCACTATGCCAATGGCGAGGATGATACCACCGAGGATTGTTGCGAGTATTTTCATTTTTGATTTTGTTTTTTAGTTTAAGTAACGTGAGACTGTAACACTTTTTATCATCTTGGCAAGCGTGGAGTGGTTCCCGTCAACTCCATGTGCAGTTCAACACGGTGAAGCTTCCGAATCATTCGCTGATGGGCATCGGCCAGAATGTCTGCCATTTGTTCGGCCGTCAATCGTTCCTTGTTGTATGACAGAACCTCCAACAGACTCGAATACTTCGCCAACGCTGCGCCAACGGGAATGTAATCGAATTCGGCATCCGCCTGAAAGTCACCGACTGCTTCAATCACGTTGAGGTTCAACGGATCCCACGGGTCTTTGGGAAGATCGTGTTGTGCGTCAATTTCGGAATCTTGCATATTAAAGTTTAACACATTTTATCTTTGTGTCAAGAGAAATTGGTTGGCCCGGCCGGCACTCGTCCCGGCTTTCTATCGATTATGAGTCGATTGCTTATACAAAGATTTAAGCTTCGGGCCAATTATTACGGAAATTCCGTGATGATGAAGTCTTCATTGAACTTCAATCCGTCGAGAACAACCGTGCCATTTGGCAGAAAATTACTCTGTTCCGCTACGGCTTCCACTTCTTCGCCTGTGGAAAAGAAGTCTTCGATCCATTCATCGAAGGAGCAACAACCGTCGCCACAGCAGCGAGAATCCTTGATTTTCGCCGTTGAACTTTTAAGAAATTTGACTTTCATCGACAGAATTATATCAGAAAACCATCGGTTGTCAATTCTTTTTTCCTTCGTATCCTTCGATGAAGGATGCCACGACATTGCGTGTGATATACAAAACCGAGAAGAAGAGGGAACTGATTCTCAAGGCAATGTCAGATTTTGTTTCTGGTATTAACATGAAAATATTCATCACCATGATAAAAACGAATATCCAACAAAAGCCGGTGAGTGTCTTGCGAACATAGATGATTCCGTTTAGGGTGTTTTGATTCATGAAGTTATTATACCTTATTCAGCGTTGTTGTCAACAACTTTTTTCGGCCGGCCACGTTTCTTTGCCGGAGCCGCCGGCTGTTCAGGCTGATTTGCTTCCGCCTCTTCCGAAACCTCGCCCTGCGCCACGGCCGATTGCGAAACCGATTCAAAGACTTTCTCCGACATTACCACGCTGTTTGCCAAATCAAACAGCCGAACTGCGGTGTAGCCTGTCCAATTGGCGTTGAACTTGGATTCAGTCTGTTCGATGACGTATTGGTAACGGCTCAACATGATTGGTTCGTCGTAGTCACGGGACATTCCTTCCCATTTTCCATTAGAAAGTTTCTGACGTTGAAGCTCGATGTAAGGCGTGTTAGACATGAGATATTATATACTATCCGGAGATAATGGCAAATTATTCCTCAACGTCATTCATGGAGTCATCCGAAAACTTGGTGGATGTTCCTTCAGGCAAATGGCCCATTCCGATTAACTGGTGTTCGATTTCCTGCAAGGCGTAACGTTGCTGGTCATCCATTTCATCAGCGAAAAGGGCAGCGTCTTCGATGTCATCATGATTCAGATCATCATGAATATCATCGGCACTAAGGTCGAGATCATGAGCATCCAAAACCTGTTGGATGTCTTCGGCGGTTGTTTCCCATGCGGTGCTCATATTGTTGTGGACTATACCTTAGTTGAAACGTTTGGCAAATTAATTGAAAACAACGAAAGCAACAACCTGAGAACTGTTAATCGCGATTGTTGCTGTGGCGCTTTCACTTGATTTATCCACGAAGACGTTGAATTTAAAATTGCTCTGATAGAATGCACTCATGGTCTTGTTTTGTAGACCAGTGGCATCCGTATTGGAAATGAAGATGTTGACGGGATTAGACTTTCCCTTGAAATAAATCGTGACAGCTCTGTTCATAATATTAGGCAGCGATAAGTTGTTTCACTTCGGCCGGCATTTCGTTGCCGTCGTCAACCCAGACGCGCCTGGCAACCATCTTGATTTCGTGGATGTAACTGTCACCCATTTCAAAGGTTCCATAGGTGGCGTCACTCTTGGCGGCCACGAACCATCGGGCGAATTGATTGCCGGCTTCATCTTCGGGAGACTGATACTTTTTCAGAACGAGATAGGTGATCGTTCCAAGGTCGCCAGCATCGCCAGTCCAAACTTCGTAGGGACGTTCCATCTTTCTAGTTTTTCCACAGAGGTTTTTATTCATGGGATAGTTTACTTGAAAATTAAGATTTGGCAAATGATTCGTTGCTCTGTCCAATGGCCTCGTGAGGGTCGAAGTTCCTATGTTCTACCTCAATGGATTTCTCCGGAATGGTGAACGTTACCCAAAGGTAAGAATCCTTGTCAGAACCAGACTTGGCTCCTCCTACAAAGGAATGGTGATGATTGCCATGGCCGGTGATTTTAACGTTTGGAATTTTGGTCTTAACAAGATCCACGAGCTTGTCGGCATTCGATGTAATGCCCCAGAAATAACTTTTCCATAACTTGAACTGACCTTTGTATTTGCTAACGTGCTGAGTGTCGCCCAACAGTTCCCCGACTTGCTTGGTTGTCATGGTAGAGATTACAGTAGAATTAAAAGATTGTCAACTCACATTCAAAAATTTCAAAGTGAACAGGATTGAACATCATCGGCCAGCACGGATGTTCACGGCTGGCGTTGTACCACTCTGAATTATCATTCAGTGTCAGATTAGCCTCCGACCGGCTATTCACCAGCCAGATCGGATCGTTGTCAGCCGTCATCTCCAACCGGCAGCCAACGGAGTTACAAAACTCACCACCCTCATTGGAGAAGATTGAGTAACCCATCGGAGCTTTCGTTCCAGCATTTCGGATACCAAACATTTTCATTTTCATGATGGAAGATACAATGTTTTAACAAATTGGCAAGAAAAAAGTTGTGTCACGATCCTTACCGTCCAGGGGAGGCTTTCGCCATTCCTTCGGGAATTGAACCCGATTTATCACACAAAATCATTCTAAGACTCAATCTGTCAACCTTCAGGCCTCAACTGAGGCGAGAATCTTGTCGATGGTGACCCGAGCCAGATTGTCCAGCTTGCCGGAACGAGCAACTGCGCCGGCGACCTGACGAGCAACCTTGTCGGCTGTCTCACGTCCGCCCGGCAGAGTCGTCCGATAGTGGAACGTGGTTCCATTCTCCAACGAGACGACGAAGTTCCACTTTCCAGCGAAGGTGTAGGCGACATTCTTGAACTGATAGAGTCTGTTTTTCATAGTGATGGAGTTTACTTTATTATTGTTTGTTTGTCAAATTAAAACTGGTCAGCCAGTTCGGTCGCCGGACGAACCTCGAATTCGGTTACCAGTTCGACACGATAGGTGCAACCGGTTCCGTGAATGTCACTCTCGAATGCCAGAGACTTGCTGACAGACGAAGGGTAACAGTAATGAACCTCAGTCACATTGTTGAACACCAGAACCTCGCCATTGACCATCGTGGCTTTGACGGTCATGCCGAAATTTTTGGTTTCGACTTTAACATCCATGTTGATGACAACCGTTTGCCACATCTTGGCAAGTTCGGTGAATCCACGGCAAGTCGAACGACCAGCCCTGTTCCAGAATTCGATGAAGGAAATCGGCCGTGCCCAATCGACGGTGAAATTCTGACGATCCCAACCATCAGGGTCGATAATGTCAACGTGAGCCAGACTGCACCATTCAGAAGGAGTTTTTGTCATGGAGTATTTTATCACAAATAACATCCGTGTCAAATAAAATCTTTCGACTTGACAATCAATTGGAATAGTATAAACTCCGTGTACATGATTCATAAAATCGACTATTTTGAGATTCAATCCAAAGAACAACGTGAAGCCCATGAATCGAAGTGGGGGAAGTCCAACGATGCTCCTCCCGGTTTCACCGAAATCACTGCTGAGGAATTCGCTCAGAGTGGATTCTTTACGTGGTGTAAGCTCGGTATTGAATTCCGACAAATTTGTAACTTTGGCGAGTCGAAACTTCTGAAACAGCCAAAGAATCGTGAAATGCTCTCCATCACGTTGTTCTACATGAATCATGGCGACAACTACGGAATGGCCCACGACTATTGGGACAAGAAGGTTCGTTACTTCAAGTTCACAACCTGTTACCACAATTATGTCGAGGTTGGCAACCAAGGAATGAGGAGCTGTTATAATGTCTGTAAATGTAACAAGTGTGGTGACGTTTGGGAATACGATTCTTCCGGATAGGATTTGCCATTTGTTCAAACAATGATAATATATCGGTATGAATAACGAATCAATTCCGACAGTCAATGTTCCATACCCCGTTGAGAAAGGTTCCATCGTCCGTTACAAGGATGGATGGATGGAAGTCAAGGCCAAGTTCAAGACTCATGTGAACCTCGGCCACATTTTCCACTCAAAGACTACCATCAAGAAAGTTCCCTTGAACGAAGTCTATGAGGATCGTGGCGAATGGTATGAGAACTGGTCCAAGAGCGAAACCTACCAGTCGATGTAAACAACAGGGGCAAGGATGCCCCTGACTTCTTTATGAACAAACCACTAAAGACCGTAGCTGATTGGAAAGCCTTCCTGACATCGATGCCTGATGAAGCACAAATCCTTTTTGATACACATCCTCTTAATCATGGAAGCTTCGAGTTTGCAACTCCGGATTATGATTCGGATGGTGTCGTAGCTTTTCTCTTGACAAAATACGGAGAATAAGATATAATAACTTCATGAACGACATCTTCATCGAAACCGCCCTCACCAAGTATCCGAAAGCCAAACGCGTCGCTGTTGAAAACTTCACCAGCGGCACAGACGAAATGGACATGGCGACCAGAATGAACCTCGACGCCGACACTCGGGCTTACAGCTGGAACACTCACACCGTCAATGCCATCCTCTGGGTCATCGGAAAGAAAGCGATGGCACTCGCCAAAGCGGCGGTGGTGTAATAGTGTAAACCACAATGCACGAATTTGGCAAATACACAGACATGGTGATCATAGTGATCTTCGTGTTATTTGCTATATTAATTTTCGTCTTTGGTTTGCCAAATTAACCTGCTGGTGTATAATAACGTCATGATATTAGCCGACTACTTCAGTCTCGCCACAAGTATCCTCGCCATAGTCGGAGGCATCTTGGGATTCGCGTGGTCTAGTTACAATCTTTGGTGTTTGAGAAAGAAATGAACATGCATGTTAAAACGCCGGACGATTGGGCCAGGGAGTTTAAACTCCACCACTGCATTGGCAAGAAAAGCTTTGCCAAACAAATCTTGAGGATTCAACTTAATGTTGTGGAGTCTATCGGCACGGCAGAGACAACTTTTAAGAAAATCAAATCAGCTCTTGACAAACTCTCCTAATAAAGTATAATAACACAATGAATATTGAAAAGAAAGTTTCACTTCAACTCGTCGGACTAGACGACAATGCCTTCTCCCTCATGGATGCCTTTCAGAATCAAGCTCGTAGAGAGGGATGGACGAGGGAAGAAATCAAGTTTGTTCTTGATGACGCCATGAGCGGAGATTACAATCACCTCGTCGCAACACTGGCTCAACACTGTGAGTCACCCGAAGTGGTGGACGACGAGCCCGACGACGAGCGCATGGCCGAGTTTGACGACTACCTCCAGATTCCCGACGACGCCGACAGAAACTAACTCTTGCCAATTAACTTGTCAAATAGTATAATAACACCATGAAGAAAATCAAAGAAATCGGTGGATACACAACCATCGAAACCGTCATCACCGCTGTTCTCTTTCTGATTGTTGCAGCGTTCGTCGGAGTCATCTACGTCGGCCTCCATTTCATCGCCAAACTCTGGTAACACCATACCGAGCACCGAATTGATTTGACAATCGAATCGAATAAGGTATAATAACGTCATGAACGAACAAGACATCATCAACCGTCTCGCCTCTATTGAGTGTGCTCTCTCACCTGAAAACCTCTGCTGCGACGGAGAACTGCCTCGCAGTGAAGTCAATCGACGCTTCCGAAAGCTGAACACCGAAAAGGTCAAGCTGGAGAAACAGCTCGGCCGAGTCCCTTCCTTCAAAGAACTTTACAAGATTGTTGACTGAAATCGTTTGACAATCAACTAGAATAAAGTATAATAAAGGTATGAATTACAATTACGGTTCGATGGCCATCCTCGGAATCGGAAAGGTCAACCTCAACACCGCCGGTAACTCCATGTTCGGAAAAATCTGGGATTGCTGGAGTGGATCCAACAAGGAAACCAACATCGTCGTTCGACACATTTGGAATTCAAAGAAGATGATGGTGGTTCACACCAGCGCTCATCCTGATAACGTCGTGAAGGATTACACCACAACACGCCAATTGGAATTCCACCACGATCAGTCGTGCCGGCGAATCGAAGGCGTCTGGCAAGTCATCGGCGTCGTTCCTCACACCATCGAGGGATTGACAAAGATAAAGGAAATCACCGGCGTCAACACAATCAGCTTCTACACCTTCAAGTAACTCTTGACAATCCGCTTGTCAAATAGTATAATATCTCACGATGAAAATCCATTGGCGTGACATCTCAACTGCACCAAAAACGGCTGAAATCCTAGTATCGTGGGGGAGCAAGGCTTCGGGACACATGGGATACAGTCTCGCAAAGTGGAGATTCGGAAAATGGGTGGATCACAACGCACAATCAATCGAAGCCGACGGATACTACATCGTCGCATGGATGGCGCTACCGAATCCGCCGCTCTGATGGAGGACATCCTGAAAACCAGTGCGTTCCCATTGATTAATTAATCACCGCAGAATTAGCGTCGAATAACCTTGCCATTCACCGCAAATAAAGTATAATAAGTCATGAGAAAAAATAACCCGTTAGTCCATCGTCTCAGCTTCAAGGCCGTTATCAACGTCAAAGACACCGAAGTTGCCAAGGAGCTTCTCCGGAAGCTCATCGACCTGGGCTTCACATTCGAGGCCGACACAGCCTACGTCACAACCTCGTGCACGAACG
>Ga0315288_10001635_pt1 | contig 29023 bp, 18 predicted proteins | sample YL17G11_20_MG_FD_203454 | JGI IMG/M metagenome (GOLD analysis project Ga0315288, IMG submission 203454) | Sediment microbial communities from Yellowstone Lake, YNP, Wyoming, USA - YL17G11_20 | ecosystem: Environmental > Aquatic > Freshwater > Lake > Sediment | place: USA: Wyoming | collected... | reverse complement strand
GCGGGAACCGGGGTTGGGGAATGTTGAATCGAATGAGCAGGAACGGGGGATTTTGACCCCCTCAAGATCGTGGTGCAGAGTTTGGCGCCACAACTCAGGTCTCTTGGCAAGGGGGCCTTTTTAAGCCGCCCCCTGCGGCGTGCCGAGCGTGCCGAGGTAGGACAACCACCGACGGTTCGACCTGATGGCCGCCTTCAGAGGCAACTTATGGGGCGTATCCTGCCCCTCGCGTGCCGCGTGCAAGGACCGCTTCGCTGGCAGCCAAGGTCTCTCCGAGTGAGGGGCCTGCGCAGACCTGCTTGCGCACCTGAGGCCATGTTGCTGCTTGGGGAAGGCATCGCCTTTTATTTATAAGGAAGCGGAGCCAATAATCATCCATGAGAGGGCGGTTGGCGGAGGCCCAGCAGCAGTCGCTAGAGCGTAGCATAGATGTGCCTGCCCTGGCCGCACGGTTGGACAGGGCCGACGTCCTCCTTCTGCGGGAGTTCTACCTGACCGGCCGGCCGTACCCCGACGACACCGAAACCCATGTTCTGCGTCTGTTGGCCGACAGGGTCCGCCGGGGCAACGGGCCCCTGGGAAGGCTTTCTTACGGCGCCATTCGCCGCCGGCTCGAAAACCTGGTGAGTGTTGGCCTGTTGGGCCGAATTGCCCATACCAATCCGGCCGCGTATTACCCCCTGGACTGGGCAACAGGGCCGGTCCGAAGGATCATCCTGCTTTGTGCGGCCGATTTCGTCGGCGTCTGGAAGGGCCGGGAGGGAAGGACTCCATGAGGCGAGGCAGGCCGGCGGCCCGGGAAGAGTTCCGGCGAGAGATCCTGAAGGCGCTCGGCGGTTACCAATACCCCGCCACCATCTCGACGGTCAAAGGGCTACTCGACGCCCGACGCCTGCGGCCGTGCGGCTGGGACACGGTCCAGAAATACCTCCAGGAGTTGGCGGAGGAACGGCTGATTCTTCGGCAGGCCCTACCCACCGAGCGCGGCCGCAAGCCGCTGGTGGTCTATGTTGGCCGATCCCGGCCAACCGATAGCGGCCGCGACTTTCTGGGAACTTTTTCCAGAGATGAAAATTAGGTGGAGCGCCACGGCCCCCTGGCCTTGCCTTGGCAGTCCGGGGCGCTCGCCAAGGACATTCCTTCTGGCCAGAGGCGAACCGACAAGCGAGAGAAAGGGCTGGGTGTGCGACGTTCTTGTAGTAAGTATTGTAACTATAACAGTGTAATAGAAGAAGAAAGAAGAGAAGAGAGAGTACTGTCTGTTGGCCTGGAGGAGATGGTGTACCACCTCTTTTCAATGTGCTGAAAATCTTCCCAGAAAACCCGCATAATCTTCCCAGAAAAGGTTGAAAATCTTCCCAGAAATTCCGATGCCGTCAGGGGTGTACCGGAAGGCATATAAGCAGGGCCGGCCAATAATCAGGCATGGAGCACCTTGCCCGCGAACTGGCGCGGCTGGCCTGGCAACTGGAGCGCGATGCCGCGGACCTTGCGGAATGGGCGAACCGGTCGAACCGTTCGGATGAGTCGCCCGTTGCGGCAAGCCTCGGGCGCATCGAGGCTCGCCTCGGCACCGTTCACGAACACACAAGCGAACTCCTCCGCCGGGTGCCAGTGGAGTTGGACAAAGCAATCGCCGACCTCAGGCAGGCCCTCCTGGTGCGGCTGGATGAGGCGACCCGGGCGAATGGGTCGGCTGAGTCGCAAGACCAACCAGGGGCGACTCGGGCGACCGAAGCGACTCAGTCGCCTCAGGCGGCCATCCGGGCGCTTACGCCGCAAGAGCGGCGGGTCTTCCAGGTGTGTTTCCAATCCGGACTTCTTTCGTACCGCGACATCGCCGGGCATCTGGACATTACGCCGACGGCCGCCAAGAACCTCGTGAACCGGGTATTCCAGGCGGCCCACAAGCGGCCGCTCTTCGTGAAACGCTATGAGCACGGTGCCGTTCGGGTTGGGGTTCAGCCGGACCTTCAGCGGCGAATCTTGGGCGGCCCCAAAACGGAAGGCGACCGCACAAAACCGCCGGTCATTCAGTCTACTCCGGGTTTCGCAACACGCACGAGGCGGCCGCCCTGAGCCATCGGACGGTCCGTGACGCGCAGCAGGCCCAGGGCAGCCATGCGGCCGAGGTACTTGGAGAAGGTCCGCTGGGCAATCGGAGGAAGACCGCTCACGCGGCACGAGGTCCTGTAGGCCTGCGCCAGGGCTGTTGTCCCCAGGGGCCCACGGGTCCGGGCCACCTGGAGGATCATCTTCTCGTGTTCGGTCACGCCGGTGAGTTTCGTCTCCTCGGCCAGTGCGTGCCATTGTTTGAGGATAGGGTTGATGAGCCGTAGGTCCAGTCTACTGCTCCCGGCCTGCTCAGCCGATGCAGCCGCTTGCCGCAGAAGGCTGATGGCCCTGCGGGCGTCGCCATCTGAGGCTGCTGCGATTCGCCGCAGGATAGCCGGAGTCCACGAATCGGGAGCCAGTGCCTGCTGCGATCGGTCCGTCAGGATCGCCTCGATCTCCTGCGGCGTGTAGGCCGGCAGTTCGATGATCACCGGGCTGAGTTGCGATCGGACGTGGGCATCCATTGCGGCCAGAGCCTGGGTGCTGTTGGCGATGCAGATCAAGCCCACCTTGGGAAGATTCAGAAGGCCACAGATGATCTCCTCCCGTTGAGCGGGCATGGGCCGGTCAATCTCGTCCAGAATAATTACGGCCGGCCTGCCACGAAGCGCCTGCCGAATCCGGTCGAACTTGACGTTGGTATCCTGGGCCTCGGCGCCGAGGATCTTGAGCTCGTCAATGACGGCCTGGAGGACGCTGTAGAGACTGCGGTGTTGCCAGCAGTTGACATACACGCCAAGCCTCGAAGCCGCTCCACCACAGGTGCTTTCGACCGCCCACCGGGCCAGCAGGGTTTTTCCGCTGCCTGGGGGGCCGCAAAGCCAGGCATTCAGGGGTGGTTGACCGCGAAGCACAGGGGCCAGACAGGTACGCAATCGCTTTGACTCCTCTTGCCTTCTGATCGGCTCACCGGCCGCCGTCTCAGGGCTGAGCAGGTTGCCATCTTCAATGAAATGTCCTTCGAGTTCCAAGACCATACGAATCACTTGACGGTCGGCACGCGCCGCGTCATTGGCCGCTTGTCACTACCTGAAAGTAGTTATCGTCCGAGTTTATAAAGATTACGGTCTCTTCGGTAGGTTGCGTTGGTGCCGCCGATTAAGGATTCGGACGATCCTCGGTGCGTCAGCCCGACGGTAGCCTCGCAGATCAGTCCTGAAAGGCGCTCCAGACTTCGGCCGTTAACCGACGGGTTCAAGGTTCGAGTTATAGTCGGGGAGCCAATACTCCACAGTGGCCAGTGGCCGTTGTTTCTTTTAACAGTCTTGCGAGATAGAACTCAACTGGCTTCTCAAAGGCCTGGCTTACCTGGCGTAGAAGATAATAGACTGGCCCTGTGAACCCCCGGCCATCCCGGCAGAGGCCTGGTGGCAGTGTTGTAAATCCGGACACGTGAATCGTTGTGGTGAAGCGGTATTGCGCGCTGTCCGGTCGAACATTGTACCGTACAGTCTGCCGAGACTTGTTGATCAAGTACGGCACATGCCGGCTCTTGCTGCGGATAGGCTGACCATTTGCTCGACGTTTCGCCATGATACGCCATCCTCCGTGCGTAGTCATCCTGGCCCCCTCACTGAAGGCCGGGGCCAGCCAAAAAACGAGCAGCCGCTGCTAAGTGGCTGGATGAGGGCCACTGTTGCATGATACAGAAGCCTTTTTGCAGCGGCAACATTTTGATGGCCCGTTGACTTGGGCTAGGCGGCCTGCACTTGGGTGGCCAAGTCTGGTCCGTGCGTGTAGTGGGAACGCGCTGTTCTATTGCAGAAATGGTCCGTTCGCGGCATAATGCTCAGGCGATCTTCGTCGACATGGCAGGGAGAGGTGGGGCATGGACAACGGGCAACTCAATTGGATCGCCGGCTTCATCTGGAACATCGCCGATGATGTGCTCCGCGACGTGTACGTCCGGGGCAAGTACCGGGATGTGATCCTGCCCATGACCGTCATCCGACGGCTGGACGCGCTCCTTGAACCCAACAAGGACATGGTCCTCACGATGAAGGTGCAACTAGACAAGGCGGGCATCGTGAACCAGGATGCGGCGCTCTGCCAAGCCTCCGGCCAGGCGTTCTACAACACCTCCCCATTCACACTTCGCGATCTCAAGGCACGAGCCAAACAGCAGCAACTCAAGGCCGACTTTGAGGCCTACCTCGACGGCTTCTCGCCGAACGTCCAGGAAATCCTCGACAAGTTCAAACTCCGCAACCAGATTCCCACGCTCGTCGAGGCCGACATCCTCGGCAGCCTCATCGAAAAATTCACCACGGGCGACATCAACCTCGGCCCCAATCCGGTCTTCGACCAGAATGGCAAGGTCCGCCTGCCCGGCCTGGACAACCACGCCATGGGCACGATCTTCGAGGAGCTGATCCGCCGCTTCAACGAAGAGAACAACGAAGAGGCTGGCGAGCACTTCACGCCCCGCGATGTCGTCAAGCTCATGGCCAACCTGATTTTCATGCCCATCGCCGACGACATCCGCGACGCCACCTACCGCGTCTACGACGGCGCGTGCGGCACCGGCGGCATGCTCACCGTCGCCGAGGAAGCCCTCGAAGCCCTCGCCCGAGAGCACGGCAAGGAAGTCTCCATCCACCTGTTCGGCCAGGAGGTCCAGCCCGAAACCTACGCCATCAGCAAGGCCGACCTGCTCATCAAAGGCGAGGGCCAAGCCGCCGAGAACATGAAGTACGGCTCCACGCTCTCTTCCGACGCCTTCCCGTCGATGGAGTTCGACTTCATGCTCTCCAATCCGCCTTACGGCAAGAGCTGGAAGACCGACCTCGAACGCATGGGCGGCAAAGGCCAGATCAGCGATGCGCGTTTCACCGTCCAGCACCAGGGTGAGGAGATTTCCCTCATCACCCGCTCCAGCGACGGCCAGCTCATGTTCCTTGTGAACAAGCTGTCGAAGATGATCAGCGACCCGAAAGCGCCCCTCGGCAGCCGCATTGCCGAGGTCCACAACGGCTCGTCTCTCTTCACCGGTGACGCCGGCCAGGGCGAGTCCAACATCCGCCGCTGGATCATCGAGAACGACTGGCTCGAAGCCATCATCGCGCTGCCGCTGAACATGTTCTACAACACCGGCATCGCCACCTACATCTGGGTGCTAACCAACCGCAAACCCGAGCATCGCCGGGGCAAGGTGCAGCTCATCGACGCCACCGGCATCTACCAGCCGTTGCGAAAGAACCTCGGCAAGAAGAACTGCGAACTCACAGTCGAGCACATCAAGCGAATCTGCGACACGTTCCTCGCCTTCGAGGAAACCGAGCAGTCGAAGATCTTCCCCAACGCCGCCTTCGGCTACTGGAAGATCACCGTCGAGCGGCCGCTGCGCATCCCCGGTATCGACCCCGAACGGGTTTATTCCCCCAAGGAGATCAAACAGCTCAAGGCCGAACGCGGCACCGGTCCAGACGCTCCGCCTGTCATACGAAAGAAGACCAAGGCCAGCGTCGAGTACGAGCCCGACCCCGACCTGCGCGACACCGAACAAGTGCCTCTGCTGGAGGAAGGCGGCATCGAGGCGTTCTTCAAGCGAGAAGTCCTGCCCCACGTTTCCGACGCGTGGATTGACGAGTCCAAGACGCAGGTCGGGTACGAGGTCTCCTTCACGCGTCACTTCTACAAGCCCCAGCCGCTGCGCTCGCTCGACCAGATCAAGGCGGACCTCGAAGCCCTTCAAACTGAGGCCGAGGGCCTACTCACTGAGATCATCGGGGGGAACACAAAGTGACCTATCCGTTGCGGCATATCTCGATCCGCGTTCCTTGGCACGACACCGGCTGGGACGGCCGGGTATGCAAGGCCCCCCACCTCAACGGGGCCTGCCTCAAGCTCAAACGTATCGGCCAGAACCGAAACGATGCCAGAGAGGAAGCCGTTGCTGGGCAATCTCTTCAGGACCTGGCTGAGGACAGGTGGCCATGCTGTGTGCCAGAACGGATGGCGTTCATGGCGCCCTTTGAGTACACACGAACGGCGAACCATCCGTACAAGCAGGACACGGAAGGAACACACGGTCATTTCGCGCCGACCCCTTTGCGACATCCGCCGTATTCGGCACCGGCCGTACCCTTTGCATGGACGCTGCGTGAGTCGATGGAGGCGCTGGGCGAGAAGTACGCTCTCGACGTCCAGGCGGAACGTGAACCGGACCTCGGCTTTCCAACTCAGTGGGTTCAACACCATTCGAACCAAAGGGCGCTCCTCGACTGCTTCGCGGGGCATCTGAGGCCTGAGAAGTCTCTGTGCTTCTTCTACGCAAAACAGGTGCCGTTTGTCGAGGCTGCTGGCTCAAGCCGTATCCTCATCGGCGTGGGTCGCGTTCTGCACGTCACCCCATGCGTGGAGTACAACTACACGACCAAGGATCTGAACAACAAGCTGCGGTCAGTCCTGTGGGAGCGGATGATCCAGCATTCCATCCGTCCTGACTTCAAGGACGGCTTCATCTTGCCCTATCACGCGGCCCTGGAGAAGGCCGCGGCCGATCCTAATTTCAATCCGGCCGACATCGCGGCTTTCTCTCCCGACGACCGCCTTCTGGAGTTCTCACACGCCTCACAGTTGGTCACACACGATGCAGCCATCGGCAGCCTTCTTGCGTGTGCCGAGTCCCTTCGCAACGCCAAGGCGCATCTTTCCGGACCATGGGATCGCTGCATCGAGTGGCTCGACCACCGTCTAGGTGAACTGTGGAAGGTCCGTGGGCCGTGTCCTGGACTGGGCGCAGCCCTCTGCGCTTTCGGCCTGGAATTGGGTACGTTCGTCGCGCAGGCCATCGTGGAGAAGGCCGGAGACAACGTCGACCCCTGGCCTCTGGTGGACCGGACATTTGCTGATCCCAAGAGCCATCTGCCCTCGCACCTGGCCGAAGGTGTCGGCAAGACAATCCGCGAGAAGTGGCACCGTTTGCCCGATGACCGCCGCAGATTGCTCCAACTCCTCAGCCGGTTCGAGCTCAGCCGAGAGCAGGCGATCTGCATCTACGTTCAGGAAGAGCGGGCGAAGGCCGGGATTGAAGCAAGCGACAAGGATATACTCGCCAACCCGTACTTGCTTTACGAACTCACGCGGTTGACGGCGGACCCGGTGAGTATCTGGACCGCCGATCGAGGCATATTCCCCGACGAGGTGGTCCGGGCAAAGCACCCTCTGCCCGCACCGTCAGCACTGGATGCTGGCACGGACGCCAGGCGGGTTCGTGCCCTTACCACCAAGGTTCTTGAGGACGCCGCAGGCGATGGCAGTACCCTGATGCCCCAGGATCAAGTTGTCCTGGCCATTCGCGACCTCACCATCCAGCCATCATGCGCGGTCGATGCTGATCTGATGGCGGTTGCGAAGGATGATTTTGACGGCGTAATCGGGGAGGTGTTGCTGGTCAACGGCGCCCCCGCTCTCCAGTTGGGGCGGTTGGCCGAGATGGGCCAGACGATCCGGGCCGCGATCAACAAGCGCATCAGCGGCAAGCGCCTGTCTGTCCAAGCCGACTGGCGGGAACTCCTTGACGACCACCTGCGGGAGAAGGGAGTAGCCCGTGAGGATGCCGACGAGGAGAAGGCCAGGCAGGAGAAGACGGCCGCGCTGAAGGAATTGGCCGAGTCCCGTCTGTCGGTCCTAATCGGTCCGGCGGGAACCGGCAAGACGACCCTTTTGTCGGTCCTCTGCTCACATCCGCAGGTTGCCGAGGGAGATGTCTTGCTGCTGGCGCCCACGGGCAAGGCCCGTGTCCGTATGGAGCAAGCGGCGCGTCATCTCAACCTCAGGGGCCAGACCATCGCCCAGTTCCTCACACCGGATCGCTACGACCGGATGACAGGGCGATATCATCTTTCCGAGAAGCCAGTCGAGGTCGGGGAGCGGACCGTCATTATCGACGAGGCTTCGATGCTCACCGAGGAGATGCTCGCCTCACTCATTCAAGCGCTGAAGGGCGTGCACCGCCTCATCTTGATCGGCGACCACCGTCAGCTTCCCCCTATTGGTGCCGGCCGGCCGTTCGTGGACATAGTCAAATGCCTGACCCCCGAGGGCATCCAGGCGAAGTTCCCGCGCATCGGCCCGGGATACGCCGAGTTGACGGTTCGCCGCAGGCAAGGCAGCCAGGATCGCGAGGATCTTCAACTCGCCGAATGGTTCAGCGGCTCGCCGATCGCGCCGGGCGAGGATGATGTCTTCGACAAGGTCATCGGCACCGGCAAGAGCGATCACGTCCGTTTCGTGCAATGGGATTCCGCCGACGACCTTCGCTTACTGCTGGTTGATGTGCTCGTGAAGGAACTCAATCTCTCCGGCCCCGAGGACATCGAAGGGTTCGACAAGACCCTTGGGGGGGCTGTGTGGAAGAACATGCGGTTCTTCAATTTCGGCGCGGCTCAAAAGGCCGAGAGTTGGCAGATTCTCTCACCTGTACGGAGCGGCCCCCACGGCGTCCCCGACCTGAATCGCCTCATCCACAAACAGTTCCGGCAGGAAATGATCGACGCCTCCCGCAAGCGGCGCTACCGCAAGTACCCGAAACCGATGGGACCCGAGGAGATCGTCTACGGGGACAAGGTCATCAATCTCACCAACACTGACCCGAGCCTACCTTGGTTTCGGCATCGTAAGGTCTACCCTGACAAGGACAGCCCGTACATCGCCAACGGCGAAATCGGCATGGCCGTCGGGTTCTTCTGGAAGAAGGGCCTGCCCGACTTCCGATGGAAGCTCGAGGTCGAGTTCTCTTCCCAGCCGCGGTTCAAGTACGATTTCACCAGACGCGATTTCGGGGAAGACGCCAATCCCATACTGGAACTGGCCTACGCGCTGACCGTCCACAAGTCCCAGGGCAGCGAGTTCGGCACGGTCATCCTCATCCTGCCCAGCCCATGTCGCCTGCTTTCGCGGGAACTTCTCTACACCGCCCTCACCCGGCAGCAGGACCGCATCGTAATCCTGCACCAGGGCCCCCGGAGTGACCTCCGGAAGTACTCCTCCGACGACCAGTCCGAGACGGCCCGCCGCCTGACCAATCTGTTCATCGCGCCATCGCCCATCGCCATTGACGGCCGGTTCTACGAGGAGAACCTGATCCACCGAACCTCCCGCGGCGAAATGGTCCGGTCGAAGTCCGAGGTCATCATCGCCGACCACCTGGCGCATAGGGGCGTGGAATACGGCTACGAGCAGCCGCTGACGATTGATGGCGTAACCAAGTACCCGGACTTCACCATTGAGGACATGGAATCCGGCCTGAACTACTACTGGGAGCACTGCGGCATGCTGCACGTGCCCAGCTACAACCACCGCTGGCAGGAGAAGCTGGCCTGGTACAGAGCCCACGGCATTCGGCCACACGACGAACCTGGCGAGCGTCGCGGAACACTGATCATCACCCGTGACGAGGCAAACGGGAGCATCGACTCCTCGAAGATCAACAATCTCATCGAGGAGGTGCTCAATGCTTGACCGCCGCGACCAGGACCTCAAGCCTTATCCCGACTACAGGGACTCCGGCCTGCCGTGGCTCGGGCGGGTTCCGGCACATTGGGACGTTCGTCGCGCAAAGTACCTGTTTCGCTGCATTGATGTGCGTTCGACTTCAGGTGAGGAAGAACTCCTGACGGTGTCGGCGGAACGTAGCGTAGTTCCTCGAAGCTCAATGAAGGTCACGATGTTCAAGGCCGAGTCCTATGTCGGCCACAAGCTTTGCTGGCCGAACGACCTCGTCATCAACAGTCTTTGGGCATGGGGCCGTGGCTTGGGTGTTACCAAGCACCACGGCATCATCAGCAGTGCGTATGGCGTGTATCGGCTTCGGTCCGGTTTTGAAGCTCTGGCAGATTTCATCCACCACCTTGTTCGGTCGGCTGCTTTTCACTGGGAGTTGCGCGTTCGGTCCAAGGGCGTATGGATTTCACGACTCCAACTGACTGACGATGCCTTTCTGAATGCGCCAATACCATTGCCGCCCGTAGACGAAGCCGAAGCAGCCGTTCGGTTCATCAGCATGATGGATCGTCGCGTCAATCGCTTCATCCGCAATCGGCGGCGGTTGATCGAGGTGTTGAACGAGCAGAAACAGGCCATCATCAATCGGGTCGTGACCCGCGGCCTCGACCCCAACGCCCCCCTCAAACCCTCCGGCATCGACTGGCTCGGCGACATCCCCGAGCACTGGGAGGTGAGCCGACTGAAACTCTATCTCGTGCGGAATGATGGGGGAGTATGGGGCAGCGGATTTAGTGACGAGGGAACCATTGTTCTCCGGTCGACAGAGCAGACGGTCGACGGGCAGTGGCGGATTGTTGACCCAGCCAGGCGTACACTGACCGAACAAGAATGTTCGAGTGCGATTCTTGCGGAAGGTGATCTTCTGGTCACGAAATCCAGTGGAAGTCCTGCCCATATTGGTAAGACTACCCTCGTTACGGCCGACATTGCTGCTGACGGCTGCTGTTTCTCGAACTTCATGCAGCGCCTTCGCCCAGACCAACGGTTGATACCACGATTTGCATGGCGTGTGCTCAACTCAATACTTGCGAGGCGACAACTCCAGTATCTGTCCAACAGCACTACGGGGCTTGGAAATCTCAGTAGCAGTATTCTCGGCAATATCTGGGTGGCTGTTCCCCCAACAGGAGAGCAGGATGACTTACTCGATCTGCTGGATGCCGAGCTACATCCCTTTGAGCAAGCCATCGCGACAGCCAAGCGAGAGATCGACCTGATCCGCGAGTATCGCACCCGGCTGATCGCTGACGTGGTGACAGGCAAATTGGACGTCCGCAACTTCGCCCCGGCCCCGCAGGTCGAAGAAGTTCAGCCGGAAGACCTCGAACCGCTCGACGGGGCAGAGGAGGTAATCGAGGACGAGAGGCAAGACCCCGACGTGGCCGAACTTGTCGAGGATTCATTCGATGACTGAGGGTCTTCTTCAAGTGATCATCTTGGTAGTCTCCGGCCTGACGCTGCTTGGCCTGGCTACCTTGGCCATAGTAGTCGTCCGCCGTCTGCCACAATCGGGAGCCGGCAAACAGGAAGCCTCTTTGAACCGCATCGCCGAGAACCAGGACCGCCTAGCCCTGGCCGTCCGACCTCTCGTTGTATCCAGTCGTCCCCTGGACAGCGTAATCACCCGACTGACCTTTGCCGAGTCGATTGACCCAGAGCAGTTTGCCATCGCCAGCCGGGAATCTGCTCTGGGCCACCTCAACAGCCTTCTCAAGACGGGGGTCAGCGACGGCGTTATGGTGACCGTCAACAGTGTGCGACTTCTTCCGTCCGGCGCAGAGATGACGGTCTCCACCTCAAGGGCGGGCCAAGTGCTGCTTAAGCGGGGCACGGTCGTGATCCCTCGGCACGGAGCCTCAGGCCGAGCCCTGCCGTTCCTCAAGGATGCCCGTACGGGGAAGTTCATCGAGACCATGAAGGGCGTCCCGGCAGCCAAAACACTGTCACGGCTGGGGGCCATGTCGTCTGTGGTGGTAGGGGCGGCACATATCGTTTCCGGGGCGGACATCGCCAAGCGGTTGAAGCAGATCGAATCGAAGATGGACCTGCTTCTGGCCTATCGTCGCATCGACCAGATGGCAGCCCTTGAGCGGATCTACACCTCAGCGAGGGAACTGGCCGGCGGCCGGATGAGCCGTGATAAGTGCTGGGAACTGTGGCGCCTTCGCGGGGAACTGAGGGAACTGCGGATTGCCTGGCGCCGGGAACTCCAGAACCACTTGATGCTCGTAGAGGACCCCCAAGAGGCCGGATGGCTCAGGCGGATGTTCACTCCTCAGAAGAGCATTGACCGAAAGATCCACGCGAAGATCACGGAGGGACAGCTCCAGGTTGGCCTTATCGAGTATTCCATCCGGCTGGACCAGGTTCTTGCGGTAGGCAGCGGGACGGTGCGCGAATTCGAGGATACGCTCGCCGGGGAACTGAGTGAACTGGAGGCAGTCAGGAGTCTGCTTCAGAACAAGTCCGAGTTGATCAGCGGTAAGCACCAAGATTTTTCGGTGGAGCCAATGGTGCAGGCCATGTCCCAGGTCATCGAGCAATACAAGGGATTGCTGCCAGAGCGTTCCGAACCCCCAGAATGTCTACCGATGCTGCAAGGTACAGCGGAAGAGCATGTTGCGCCGCCAAAGACCGAGGAGGCAGCCGATGCCGATGACCGATAGATCGGCGTCTCTCCAGACACGCGACCTGCGCGGCAGCCGCTTGCGGTGCCTGCTGCTGATGGACCAGCCAGCCAGGACGGTTGCGCGGCTGCTCACGGAACTTGTGCGGCCGCACGCTGAGGTCAGCCCCAACGACTTCTGGATGCCCCGGGGCCTGATGCAACCGGAGGAGGCCAAACTGGGCGAGACCCCCGGATTCCTTTCTGAAGAGGCCCGAGAGGCCGTGACGGCGTGGTGGCTGGCCAAGCGTGCAGGGGCGAATACGCCCAATTGGGACATCGTCTGCACGTCCACTATCGACGGCCGGCAGGGCCTGATTCTAGTCGAGGCCAAGGCCCACAGCGCCGAACTGTGCGACGACGGCAAATCGACAGGAAGTATAGCAAACGAGCAGAGCATTCGCGCCGCGGTCCGGCAGGCCAGCGACGGGTTGAACGAGCAATCCCCAGGCTGGGGCTTGACCGCCGACTCGCACTACCAACTCTGCAACCGGTTTGCGTGGGGTTGGAAGATCGCAACGATTGGCGTTCCGGTGATTCTTATCTACCTGGGTTTCCTGAACGCAGAGGAGATGGCAGACCAGGGCCAACCCTTCCCCACGGCCGGTGAGTGGGCCGACGCGGTCCAAAGCTACGCACGCGGGATCGTGCCGACCGGCGCCTGGGGCCAGAGGCTGGACATCAAAGGTACACCGCTGCGGCCGCTCATCCGGGCCATCGACCTGCGGTGGAAAGTGCTCAATTGCCAGAACGGGGGGCCCGCATGAGCGTGACCGACACATCCGAGAAGGGGCTGGAGGCCCTCATCGTCGAGTCCCTCGTCAGCGAGGCCGGCTACGAGCAGGGCCGTAGCGAGGACTACGAACGCGACCACGCCGTGGACCTGGCGCAACTGCTCTCGTTCGTCAACGCCACGCAGCCCAAGGCGGCCGAGGCGCTGGAACTCGCGCAGGACAGGCCGAAGCGGACGCAGTTCCTGCACCGCCTCCAGGGCGAGATCGCCAAGCGCGGCGTGATCGACGTGCTTCGCCACGGCGTCCAGCACGGGCCGGTGGATGTAGAGCTGTACTACGGCACGCCGACGCCCGGAAATGTCAAAGCGCAAGAGCGATTCGCGGCCAACGTCTTCAGCATCACCCGGCAACTGCGGTACAGCAAGGACGAGACCCAACTCTCGCTGGACCTTGGGCTGTTCATCAACGGCCTGCCGGTGGCGACGTTTGAACTGAAGAACCGGCTGACGAAGCAGACGGTCGAGGACGCGATTCAGCAGTACAGGCGGGACCGGAACCCGAAGGAACTGCTGTTTCAGTTCGGCCGGTGCATGGTGCACTTTGCGGTGGATGACCAGGAAGTGCGGATGTGCACCCACCTCAAGGGGAAAGATTCCTGGTTCCTGCCGTTCAACATCGGCTGGAACGACGGGGCCGGCAACCCGCCGAACCCCAGCGGGATCAAGACCGACTACCTGTGGAAGAAGATTCTCGCCAAGCCGAGGCTGACGGACATCCTGGAGAACTACGCCCAGGTCGTCGAAGAGACCGATGACAAGGGCCGCAAGAAATACAAGCAGATCTTTCCGCGCTACCACCAACTCGACGTGGTGCGGGAACTCCTGGCCGACGCAAAGGTCATGGGGGTCGGCAAGCGGTATCTCATCGAGCACTCGGCCGGGAGCGGCAAGAGCAACTCCATCGCCTGGCTGGCGCACCAGTTGATCGGACTTCAGAGGGGAGGCAAGGCGATCTTCGACTCGGTGGTCGTTGTCACGGACCGGCGGGTGTTGGACAAGCAGATCAAGAACACAATCAAGCAGTTCGCCCAGGTGTCGGCCACAGTCGGCCATGCTGAGCGGTCGGGCGACCTGCGGCAGTTCCTGAAGAGCGGCAAGAAGATCGTCATCTCGACCGTCCAGAAGTTCCCGTTTATCCTAGACGAGATCGGTGACGAACACCGCGGGCGGAAGTTCGCGATCATCATCGACGAGGCCCACTCCAGCCAGGGCGGCCGCACGTCAGCGAAGATGAACATCGCCCTCTCGGAGCAAGGCGGCGAGCAACAGGAGGAAACCTTCGAGGACAAGATCAACCGGATCATGGAGGCGCGGAAGATGCTGGCCAACGCCAGCTATTTCGCCTTCACCGCAACGCCCAAGAACAAGACGCTGGAGATCTTCGGCGAGCCGGTGCCGACGGGCGAAAAGGTCAAGCACCGGCCGTTCCACTGCTACACGATGAAGCAGGCGATCCAGGAGGGGTTCATCCTGGACGTGCTGAAGTACTATACCCCGGTCGAAAGCTACTACCGGCTCATGAAGACCGTCCCGGACGACCCGGAGTATGACACGAAGAAGGCCAGGAAGAAGCTGCGACGGTACGTCGAATCGCACGAGCACGCGATCCGCGAGAAGGCCGAGATCATGGTCGACCATTTCCACGAGCAGGTACTGGCCCGACGGAAGATCGGCGGCCAGGCCCGGGCGATGGTGGTCACCAGCGGCATTCAGCGGGCGATCCAGTATTACCACGCCTTCGTGGATTACCTGCGGGAGCGGAAGAGCCCGTACAAGGCCATCGTAGCCTTCTCCGGCGAACCCGAGTACGGCGGCCAGAAGGTCACCGAGGCATCGCTGAACAAGTTCCCGAGCAGCCAGATCGAGAAGAAGTTCCAGCAGGACCCGTACCGCTTCCTCATCGTCGCTGACAAGTTCCAGACCGGTTACGACGAGCCGCTCTTGCACACGATGTATGTGGACAAGATTCTCTCGGGCATCAAGGCGGTGCAGACACTGTCGCGGCTGAACCGGGCGCGCCCGCAGAAGACCGACACATTCGTCCTCGACTTCATGAACGACGCCGACACGATCCAGGCCGCCTTTGCCGACTACTACCGCACCACGATCCTGAGCGAGGAGACCGACCCGAACAAGCTACACGACCTGAAGGCGGCACTGGATGGCTATCAAGTCTATGTGTGGGCTGAGGTCGAGGAGTTGGTGCGGTTGTTCCTCGGCGGCGCGGACCGCGACAATCTGGACCCGATTCTCGACGCGTGCGTTGGCGTTTACAGCGCCGATCTCGACGAGGATGGCCAGGTCGACTTCAAGGGCAAGTCCAAGGCGTTCGTCCGGACCTACGGTTTCCTCTCATCGATTCTGCCCTATACGAATGCCGACTGGGAGAAACTGTCGATCTTCCTGAATTTCCTCATCCCCAAGCTGCCGGCTCCGGTGGAGGAGGACCTGTCCAAGGGCTTACTCGAAGTCATCGACATGGAAAGCTACCGCAACGAGGTGAAGGAGACACTCAAGCTGACGCTGGCCGACGAGGACGGCGAGGTCGGTCCCGTGCCCACCAGCGGCAGCGGTCGCAAGCCCGAACCCGAGCTCGACCGGTTGAGCAATATCATCAAGGCGTTCAATGACCAGTTCGGCAACATCGACTGGAAGGACGCCGACCGCATCCGGAAAGTGATCGCCGAGGAAATCCCGACCAAGGTCGCGGCCGACAAGGCATACCAGAACGCGATGAAGAACAGCGACAAGGCGGCGGCGCGGTTGGAACACGACCGGGCGCTGCAGAAGGTGGTCATCGGCATGCTGGCCGACCACACGGAGTTGTTCAAGCAGTTCAGCGACAACCCCAGCTTCAAGAAGTGGCTAGCGGACACGATTTTCTCGGTGACCTACGACGACAACGCTGCATGAAGCGAGGGAGAATCGGCCCATGAACGACAAACGGCCACAGACGATCCAGTTCTTCCTGCCGGAAGGCAAAGGGGGCACTCGATGCGGCTAACGCGCCTCAGTGTTTCTAACTATCGCGCTCTGCGGGATGTTTCTATTCCGCTATCGCGCTTCGGATGCCTCATCGGGGAGAATAACTCGGGCAAGTCCTGCTTTCTCCAGGCATTGTCCCTTTTCTTCTCCGGCTCTAAGCTGTCCTCGGCCAATTACTTCGACCAATCGAAACCGATTCGAATCGGTATTGTGTTTGAGGGCATCGACGAAAGCGATCTGAGCCGCTTGGTCACCGAGCATCGGGATCGTGTCCGTGAGATATTGGACGGCGGTCGGTTGGCCCTTGTGCGGCTCTACGGAACCGACGGCAAGAGCTCTCTTCTTTACAGCAAACCCATGCCGAAGGAAGAACGTTTCTCTCCCGACAGCGTCGCCTCTTTGCTGAAAGGTGCCCGATCTGGTCAGCAGTTCGTGGACAAGGTTCAGGCCGTCTTCCCGGAGCTTAATGGCACCATCGACGCGAAGACGAACCAAGAGCAAATGCGACAAACAATCCAGGGGCTTGCCGATTCGCTACCTCAGGAGCAGAAGGTCGCTACAGATGTCCCTCTGCCTACCGGCATAGACAAGAGCATCATTCCGATGCTTCCCGATCCAATCTACATTCCAGCGGTCAAAGACCTGGCTGACGACATCAAAACGACCGAAGGCACACCGTTCGGCAAAGTCTTGGGGATTCTGCTTCAAGCCGTGGAGTCCAAGCTGCCTGACGCGCAGCGACTTTTTGAGGAACTCGATTCCAAGCTCAACCGCGTGGTACAAGCGGACGGGGCGATCAGAGATGACCGCCTGGACGAGGTCAAGCTCATTGAATCCACGGTCGAGAAGTACGTCCGCGAAAGCTTCGCCAACGTCTCACTTCGAATCACCATACCACCCCCGGAATTGAAGACTGTCTTTTCGGCAGCACGCATCTATGCCAATGATGGGGTCGACGGTCCCATTGAGACAAAGGGCGATGGACTCCGCCGCGCGATCGTGTTTTCCATACTTCGGTCATACGTCGAACTCAGTACTGCCATGGCTTCACAGCAGGAGGCTACTGAAGGGACAGCGACCGTCCCAGCTCGGCCTGCTTCCTACCTCTTGTTGTTTGAGGAACCGGAACTCTTCCTTCATCCCAAGGCCCAACACATTCTGTTCGGCGCTTTGCGTATCTTCTCCCAGCAGCACCATGTCCTCGTGACGACCCATTCGCCCATGTTCTTTGGCCCCAATGCGACGGAGACGTTTGTAAAGCTGCGTAAGGTCGCGGATGATTCGGTGTCGGAAAAGCCTTTCACACAGGTGCAGCCTGTCGACTTGTCGGACATGGCTGCGAAAGACCAGTTCCAGATCATCTGTTTTGAGAATAACAACGCCGCATTCTTCGCCGATACCGTAGTCCTGGTGGAAGGCGATAGCGATTACCTGCTCTTCCCACACGTTGCGAGAACCCTCAATCCGGCGTGGGACGTCGCTCGGCTTCCCATCCACTTCGCGCGAATCACCGGCAAGGGCAACATCCGCCGCTATCGTGCATTCTTCAACCGCTTTAGCGTGAGGGTTCCGGTCATAGCTGATCTCGACCTTCTTCTGGATGGTTTCCAGCACATTGCTCCCTCTGAAGCCGTCAAATCTGCACGCGATAACCTGTTGGCGAAAGCCGATGAACTGATTGGCGAAGCGGGAGGCAATGGTGATCCGACCTCTGAAGAGGCCCAGAACGCCCAGCGATCCGGCGAGCTACGGGGTCTCTGGAAGCGAGTGCGCACCATGCAGGCTGAGCTGGCTGCGGGGACGTGCACACAGGACGACCTGAACCGCGCGGTGGAGGAGTTCTTTGCCTGGCAGCGCAAGTCCGACCGACTGGCAGTGCTGAAGACGAGCAATGACTCCCAGTTGATGCAACTCAAGTGGCGTCTCCTTGAGATGCTCCGACAGGCCGACGTGTTCGTCTTGGAACGGGGAGCCATCGAGGAGTACTACCCAGACGGCATTACAGGCGATGACAGGCCATCGCGAGCTCAGGACTTCTGCGCAAAAATGCAGACGCGAGAAGCAGTTCTGGCGTGTTGCGGGGAACAAGAATTCGTTCGTGATGGGAACTTGCTCAGGGAGAAGGAATTCAACCTGGTGATGTCGCCCATTTTCAGAAATGCGGAGCGGTGACCACCCGTGATTCGATTCCTGCATACGAGCGACTGGCAGTTGGGAATGACCCGCCACTTCCTCTCAGAAGGAGCCCAGGAGAGGTACAGCCAGGCACGGTTCGACTCCATTCGGACCATGGGTCGGATTGCCAAGGAGGAGAAATGCCAATTCATGCTGGTCTGCGGCGACGCTTTCGAGTCGAATCAGGTGGACAGAAAGACGGTCGCCCGGGCACTGGAGGCCCTCAAGGACGTGCCCGTTCCGGTATACATCCTTCCAGGGAACCATGACCCGCTGAATGCCGCGTCCGTGTATCGTTCAAGCACTTTTATTGACCGGAAGCCCGCTCATGTTCACATCGTGGAGAACGCCATACCGCTCAAGGTTGCCAGCGATGTGGAACTGGTGGGCGCACCGTGGCTGTCCAAGCGACCGGTCGCCAATCCCGTAGAGGAAGCTCTCGGCACTCTTTCCCCAGCGAGCGGGATCACACGCATCTGCATGGGACACGGGGCCGTTGACCAGCTTACACCCGACCGGGAATCCGCCGGGGTCATTGCGGTTTCCGCGCTCGAACGCGCCATTGGCGAGGGGAAAGTTCACTTCGTGGCGTTCGGCGACCGTCATTCACTCACCAAGGTGGGCACCGGCGATCGCATCTGGTATTCCGGGACTCCCGAAGCCACGGACTTCTCCGAAACACGGTCGGGGTTCACCCTTGTAGTCGAGGTCGGCGATGGCCGTGTAGCCACCAAGGAGGTTCAAACCGGGAAGTGGCGGTTTATAGAACGTGATCGCATTGATCTGAATACCAGCGGCGACGTAGAGGCGCTTCGGAAGGTCCTGGAAGAAATCGAGAACAAAGAACGCACGGTCGTCCGGCTAACTCTTGTGGGTTCGCTTTCCCTGTCGTTACAGGGGGTGCTGCAGAACCACTTTCTTGCTGCGAGCGATGTGTTTGGCGCGTTCGAGGTCCGAGAGGATGCCCTTCTCGTGGTCCCGGACGATGCGGATTTTGCCAACCTCGGGTTCTCGGGCTTTGCCGACGGAACGGTGCAACGGCTCCGAAGCAAGATCGCCCAGGGCGGAGATGAAAGTGTTGCGGCCCGCGATGCCTTGATGCTTCTTCTCCGGCTGGCAAGGGGGGCCGCATGAAATTCCTTCGTCTCCGAATCGCCAACTACCGGGGCATAACCGCATCCGATGTGAAGTTCAGTGCCGCTGGCATCACGCTCGTGCAGGGGCCAAATGAAGTCGGGAAGACCAGTCTTGGCGAGGCTATCGGGCTTCTCTTCGAGTATCTCGATTCTAGCAAGCACCGCGATATCGAGGCAATCCGTCCTGTTCATCGTGACGAGGGGCCTGAGATCGAATTGCAAGCTGAGAGCGGGCCCTACGCATTTACCTACTTCAAGCGGTTCCACAAGAAGCCGGAAACCAAGCTCACGGTCACCCAGCCGAAGCCCGAGAATCACACGGGGCGTGAAGCGCATGAACGCGCAGAGGCCATCCTCCGTGAAACCCTCGACATTGACCTATGGAAGGCGTTGACCATTCAACAGGGCGACGCCATCCACCAGCCCATCCTAACGAAACAGACATCACTCTCGGCCGCTCTCGATAAGGCGGCTGGCGGCCGTCCCGCCGATCCTCGGGAAGAAGGCCTGTTCGACAAGGTATGCGAGGAATACCTCCGTTACTACACTGAACGCGGCGCGGAAAGAAAGGAACTCGCGGAGTCCCGCAAAGCGCAGACAGACGCCGAATCGGAAGTTAACCGTATCGAGCAGGCAATCCGCGACCTTGACCAGGACATCGATCGCGCTGCTGCTCTTCAGCGGGAACTGGGCCAACTGAAGAGCCAGGAAGACGATCTGACGAAGGCGGTGCTTGCCCACGCCACTTCACTTGAGGAAATAGGCACTCTGGAGAACGCCCTTTCGGCGGCTCGCCTGAAGTTGGAGTCGGCGCAGAAATCCGAGCAGGTCGCACGCAAAGACAAGGACACACGCCAGGGACTCATTGATGCGGTCGGCAAAGCTGCCAAAGCGCATGGGGACATTGAGGAATCCGGTGTCATGTCGCTCTCGGCGCTGAATCAGGCCGAGGCTAAGCTCAAGGAAGCGCAGGCGGCTTGCAATGAAGACGACCGCAAGAGGAAAGCGGCGGATGCCATTGCCGCTCTCCGACGCGCCGATTTCGACTACTACAACAACAAACTACACCTCGAACAGCTTCGGGAACGCAAGGAGCGCATTGACCAAGCCAGGAAGAACGCTGCTCAAGCGGAGGAGGTGCTGGCCCGAAACAAGGTGGACTCCCGCGCATTGAAGTCAATCCAGGACGCTGAACTTGGCTTGCTGACCGCCAATGCGCAATTGCAGACCGGTGCGCCAAGTGTCCTCCTTCGCGGACTGGCCGATTTCCGACTGTCCGTTGACGATGCCGAGGTCAACCTCAGCAAGGGGGAAGTTCGGACGATCTCAGTCGCGGACAGATCCCGGTTGACGATACCCGGCGCATTGGACATCGAGATCACGGCCGGTTCCAATGTCGAGGGACTGTCCAGGAAGGTCGAGGAGACGCGTCGAGTGCTGGATGATGCCTGCGCGAAAGCGGGCGTTTCCAGTCCTGATGAGGCGCGGAAGGCACTTGAAAAGCGCCGCGAAGCAACCCGGCATGTGGAATCCAAAGCGCAGGTGGAGAAGGATAATCTGCGTGATTTGACCTATGAGGAACTGGACAAAAAGCTGCTTGGCCTTCAGCAAGCAGTGCCCGGCTATCTTGCCAAGCGTGCGGCCGCCCCCACCATTTGTCCGGACCGGGACTCGGCGAAGAAGGAGCGGGCAAGTGCCGAGGCGTTACTACAGGAGACGGTGGGCGAGTGGGAATCGGGTCGCGAGTCTCTTGACGCCACACGAAGCGTGCGGGATGGATTGAATACAAAGTATCAGGAAGCGCGAGTCCAACTCGACCTATTGTCCAAAGGTCTCAACCAAGCACGCGAAAACCTCGACCGGGCCAGAAAGAGCGTTCCCGACGATGCGATGGAGACGACTCTGGCGAACGCGGTCCAGGCTGTGGCTTCCGAGGATGCCAACGTTCACGCTGCCGAGACATCGCTGAGGACAAAGAACCCCGAGCGGGCGAAAGCACTGGCCGAGACGGCGAAGGGTTCGCTGCAAACGACGCAGAATCGCCGGACCGCTGCTCAAACGGAACTGACCGAGGTGCAAACGCGGCTTAAAATACGCGGGGAGGAAGGTCTTCACGAGAAGTTGCACGCGTCGCAGACCAACCTCGAGCGGATCGAAACGAAGAACCAATCGTTGTTCCGGCGCGCCACGTCCGCCAAGTGCCTCTTCGATACCATGCACGAAGAGCGCGACAAGGCGCGACGGGCGTATGTGGCTCCGCTCAAGGAGAAAATCGAGCACCTTGGCCGTTTGGTCTTCGATGATTCCTTCCAAGTGGACATAAGCGAGGAACTGCAGATTGCCAGCCGGACGGCCAAGGGCGTCACGGTGCCGTTTGAATTGTTGAGCGGCGGCACGAAGGAACAGCTTTCGCTCATCTTCCGGTTGGCTTGCTCAATGATCGTGGCCAAGGATGGTGGAACACCGCTCGTCCTGGATGATGCGTTAGGCTACACAGACCCGGAAAGGTTGGGTCTGATGGGGGCCGTTCTGGCCAAAGCCGCCAAGGAATGCCAGATCGTCATCTTCACTTGCGTTCCCGGACGCTACGGCAATGTGGGAGAGGCCACGGTCATATCCTTGCGGTGAGGGAACTACTTGGCCGCAAGATTGGCGAATGCCTGGAGTTGCTGGTTCTTGTCTTTGACTATCGCCAGCGGCCGGAGGAGACGTTCGGAAACTGTAGGGCGTCCTGCCGTCTGCGGCAACGCGAGGATGTGCTCTTGGATTCTTGGGGCCAACCGAACGAGCATGAGTACCTACGTGACCCGGGCGCGGGTGACGCGTGGGCGCTACGTTTTTGCTCCGCCCCGCGCCACGATTTTGCGCCGCCCTTTTCCTGGATCGCATGTTGCCGGACTGGCGAGAACGAAAAACCGCGATTGAGTCCGGCTGGCAGTCGTATGTGGCGTTCGGAATCGAGGAAGGAAGAGCGGACTCAGTATGACCGCGACCTGACGAATGGCGAATGAGGTTCTCTTATGAGCGACAAGCTGCCCAAGACGATCCAGTTCTTCCTTCCGCAGGGCGAGCCGCGGGGCGTCCGTATTGCCGACACCACAACGTGGGTTATCCATGTGGTCTTGGTGCCGCGCGGCAGTCATCGGAGCTATCTTGGATGAGCACAGGATCGCTGCCAAACAGCACGCCGGAACGGCGGCACGTGATCGGTCTTGCGGCACAGCAGATCGACCTCTACAGGGGGCAAGGGCTTGAGCTGGTCAGTCACTACAACCGCGAGGTCAGTGCGCTCGATGGTTACCGTGGCCGCCAACTACTGGAACTGCTTCAAAATGCTGACGACGCTGGCGTTGACGCGGAATCGGGCTGCAAACTCCTGCTTGATCTGTCGCGCGATCGGCTCATTGTTGCCAACACAGGCAAGCCGTTTAACAGGAAGGGCTTGACTTCGTTGGTCATCAGCGATTGTAGCCCGAAACAACTGGAGCGGAACCGCTTCATTGGTTCCAAGGGACTTGGCTTCCGTTCAGTCCTCACATGGACGGATCGGCCGCTGATCTCAAGTGGTGGGTACGAGGTCGTATTCGACCGCGCCAAGGCGGTTGAGAAGGTTCAACGGTTGGCTGCAGAGCACGGCGAGCTCAATAATGAGGTCGTCGCACCATTTGTGGAATCCATCGGACGGTGGCCGGCTGCAGTGATGCGGTTCCCGGGCTTGCCGCTCAACGACGCCCCTTGGCTGGGCCTTGCCCGCGCATACCGCGCCGACGGCTACGATACGGCCATCATTCTTCCGCTGCCCGACGGACAGCGCGGCGACAATGTCTACGCAGAGATGCTCGAGCAGATCAAGGACCTGCCGACTAGCTCGCTCTTGTTCTGCCGACACCTGACGCGCGTCGAAATCACCGGTGACCTGCGGAAAACGTGGGACTTGCTTCGGGAAAACCACGCCGATGGTCACGCCACGGTCTTTCTGGAACAGGATGGACTACGCGAACTGTGGGATGTCTATCGGCAGGTAGGCCAGGTGTCGGCGGAAGCTGCCGAGAAGAGTTCGGGCGGCCGCCGGGACTTCGAAGTCGCCGTTGCCGTGCCCGATGTGGTTAAGCCCAACCCGGCAGGTTCACTCTGCGTTTTTTTCCCCACGCACGAGCGGCTGCCGTGCGCTATGGTGATGCACGCGACGCTTGAGACGAGCGATGACCGCAACCGCCTCGTCGCCCACGCATCGAACCGTGAGGTCCTCGGCCATTTGGCCCTGCACGTTGCTGCCGTGGTGGAAAGCCAAGCGACGCCAGCAATGCCGCGTCGGGCACTGGACCTCATCGCGGGGATAGAAGATGCCGACCCGGAGCTCAAGGCGCTCGGCTTCGTTGATGCCCTGGTTAAGGCCTGCGCGGGCCGGTCCATCTTCCCTCGACTTGACGGAACTCTGAAGCCTTCGGCGGACGTGCGGCAGGCACCGCATCAGACCTGGCTTGCGCAGCTCGGCCCCGACCTGTTCCCTGAGGTTCTTTCAGTTTCTCCAACCGACCCATTGAGCGGCCTATTGGCGTTGTTCAAGCTGTCCTGGTTCGATCCTACGACGCTCAGGGATCGCTTGAAGCATTACCTGCTGGGGATGGAACGCTCGAAGGCCGGGGAGATCCTGGGTCGACTCCTTGCGGACGGTCAGCTGGGTGAAGTCGGCGCTGATGGCCTGCTAGTCAGTGCGGACGGCCAACTGATCGACGGGAGCTGCTTTTTCACGCCAGTGGAGAGACTGCCCACGCTGCCGTCCTGGGCATTAAACATCCGCTTCGTCGACGAGGCTTTCCAGGCAGGTCTACTCCGCGGATCAGGCGCTCCCGGACTACGCTTCCTGGCTTCAGACCTGACGCGGCTCCGGGCCGAGGTGGACGAGTACCGATTCGATACGGTTGCGCGCGCTCTCATCGACCAGATTGAGGAGGGGCTAGAGGGCGATGCTCTCGCAGTCAAGCAGCGATGGGCGGAACTCCTCCGTTGGCTCCTCGACGCCGCGGCCGGATCGCGCCAACTCCTCCCGCAGCTTGCCATCAAGGTAATCACCACACGCGGGACTCTGCGTCGCGCAACGACCTGTTATCTCGGACCGGAATACCCCCGGGGGCAGATTGTCTGGCGGCTATACGGGAACTTTGAACAGGACGAGTTTGTTGCCCAGCCATCTGAGAATGGCCTTGACGGCGTTCCGATTGAGGAAGCCGAGGAGTTCCTGTTGTCGCTGGGGGTCAATGCGGCACCTCGGCCCGAGGCATTTGATTACAGCAGTGACTACCGGCGGTTCCTCAAGACGGTTGTTGACCGGCTGGATTATCCGCAGACCGTGAGGGGCCGCCTGTGCCATAGTGCCGATGAGGTACGGGCTTGGTGCACTCATTACGACATAGATGGCATTCGCCTCCCGGACCGCTGGCTGCGGCTACTGAACGAGGGAGACCCCGTAACCATCGTCGCGTATCTGTTGTCCTCTGGGGCCACGGTGTTAGCAGAGGAGATTGACCCGCAGGCAAAGTTCAAGGCGACAATCGAATCCGAGCGCACGTGCCGTCCGGACACCTCAATCCCGATCCCAAACGCCAGTCTCTTCTTTCTCCGAGAAACCGCGTGGGTCCCAACGACAGACGGACAGCGAAGACGCCCTTCGGAGATCATGCTCAGCAGCCAAGGAGTCCGCGTGTTAAGCGGAGTCTATTCACAGCATGCCTTGAACTGGAAGGACCAACTGATCTCTGCACACGGAGGACGGGGGGCGTTCGAGTCGCTATTGACTCGCCTGGGCGCTGTCTCATCACTTGATACCCTCAGCGGCCAATCACTTTACGAACTGCTCCTCTCTCTCCCGGAGCGTGACCCGAAAGGTGAGCTCGCGCCTCGCATCTATCGCACTCTTGTCGAATCGAGCGTGAACGTCGAGGACTCGCCGCACAGAGAGGGGTTTCTCAAGTCAGGAAACATGTGGGGGCGATATAAGGGCGAGGCGTCTTACATTCCAGTTAGCCAACTCCGCTACAACGCCAACCTCACGGTGACGAAGGCCATCGAGACGCATATACCCCTTGTCGACGTTCCTCGGAGGAAAAACACGCAACTGGTAAAGCAACTCTTCGGGATTCTCCCATTGACCTCGGAGGAGATCAAGTTGACGGTGGATGCGGAGGGCACTGAGTACGACCCTGCCAGCGAGGACGCCAACCGTCACTTGCACATCGCCAGGCCTTACATCTACGCACTTCGGCTCGCGGAAACTTTGGACGAACAGAACCGGGACTTAGGCCTCTTGCGCAAAGCGGTGCTGCGAGTATGCCATCAAGCACGCGTTCTGGCAAGGCTCCCCGGCGGTGCAACTGAGACGATTGTCCTCAATGAGCCGGGCGAGCGTATCGTGGTCGACTCATCGCTACTGGTGGTAGGCGAGTATCGAGAAGAAGGTCATGGTTTCCTGACGTTTTGGTTGAGCGTGGCCGAATTGGTCGCCGAACTGCTCGGGAGAGACGTGGCAGGCGAGGTCGGCGGGATCCTTCGGTGCCGCACTCCGGCGGAGATGCAGGAGGTGCTGCGCGTTCGGCTTGGTGCCGACGCGGAGGAGAAGCTGTCTGAGGCGAGATCACGCTTTGAGGATTCGATCATCGGCTCCGAAGGCCAAGAGGAACTCATCCTACCGCTACAACCATCAGGGCCGGCAGCATCCGCGCAGCAACCGGCACTAAGTCAATCTGTCGCACCTGGCTCGCCTGTAATCTCTGGCCCAGGTGGCGGAGGCCCGCCGCCGGGCTCGAAGGTCATCGTCACGCCTATTGTGGGTCCGGTGGAGAGGCCAACAAGGAGACGAAAACTCGTGGTTACAGGGCCAGTCAGCCGCGGGGGCGGTGGACGAGGCCCGTTAGCCACCGAAGATAAAACCTTCAAGGTCGTCGAAGCCTTTGAGCGGCACGAGGGTCGGTTCACCATCCTCGTGAGCCATTTGCATGGTTCAGACACCTTCGGCTGCGATCTCCTTAGCGTTGCGGCTGAGGCCATCCGCGACAAGGCGATGGCAGAGAAGTCAATCAGTGATGCCGACATCATGCGGTACATCGAGGTAAAGGGCCGAAGCGCCCGCACTGGCGAGGTGGAGCTCGGCGACAACCAATTGCGGGCGGCAGAACGCCTTCGGGAGCGCTATTGGCTTTACCGTGTGTTCGTCGATCCGAATCGCGATTCGTACTACGAAGTCGCCCTTCTGCCTGACCCACTCAACTCAAGGGCTGTAAGGACCGTGACTCGGTTCAATCTGGCCGAGGGGTCTGGTGCATCGTCGTACTCCGTAACCGAGATGTCGGAGGAAGAGCCCAGGGCGTGATGTTTGATGCTCCATGGGTGCAGGAGTCTGTCGTTTTGCACAGATCACACGATGGCGCGGTTTGGCCCCCCGCATGAGCATGGCACACTCGGCACTCCGCGGGCATTGAGTTTAAGAGCCCCTTCCGCCAAACGCCTTCATGGATCAATACTCACCGCTCGGTTGTTTTGTGAAGGAGTGGACCTGTTATCTCGAGCTGCACGGCCACGGCATTAAGGCGAACAGGAACGCACCGGACGTTCTGATTTCGCAAGACAGGCGGGGGAACCGATACCGCTGGTCGTTGCGATGTGAGGTAGGCGACTCGCTCATGCTGTCGCCGGAGGATCGCCGCGTACTGCGTTGCCAGGTGCGCCTTGCGCGAAAGAGCCGCGAAAAATGTTTCCTGGTGGTGAAATTCGGCCACCCGGGCGGAAAGGCCGTGATTGTTCCCGCGGCCCAGGCCCAGCACCTGAGGCGACTGGATGCGGCCAAGGGCGGAATCCCGTGGGAATCTTGATGCGGCTCAAGGTCTTTGTCGGTTGCTATGGCGGAGGAAGAGGAGGTCGGGGATAGAAAGCGGACCAACGGTAGCGAAAGCAAGGCTGACATCGGGGAAACCAAGACCGTCGACAGAGGCCAGGCCATTACCGGCATTCTGGACGAGCGGATCCAGAATCTGCGCGAGGCCATCGAGGAGATCGACGAGGCCCTGGCGGGGCGCCGGGTGCTGAACCGCCAGTTCGTCGATCAGATCGACCGCGAGGCCGAGGAGGTCAAGCGGCACCTGAATATGCTCCAGCCGCCGTGGAAACTCGGTTTCTACCCCCAGATCGAATTCCTGCGCCTCAGTTTCCATAAGAGCCTCACGAGCCGGGCGAAGGACCGCCGGACCGAGGAACTCAAGTACTGGGAGAACGGCGTCAACCTGGCCAAGGAACGGCGCAAATTCTTCGACGAGTACAAGGCCCTCCTGGCCACTCGCAGGAGGCTGACCAGTGCATGAACATCGAGGAGGTCTTCACGAAACTCCGCCCTGTTCTCGGCCGCCAGCTGGACCTGCTCTGGCAGGAATACTTGGTGGCCGAGACCGACACCCGGCAGACCATCGAACGGACACTCCGGGTGCTCCTGGCCCAGCGCCTGAACGAGACGTTCGAGAGCGAGCACGTCCTTCTGAAGCCCCCGCCGGAGGATGTGGCCCGGGGCGAGTACCCGGTTGGGATGATCCACTACGGCCAGGACGGGTTCTATCCCTTCGGTCTGCGGGAGGAGGAATTCATCCAGCACATCGGCATCTTCGGCCGGTCCGGTAGCGGCAAGACCAACCTGGCGTACCTGCTGCTTCGGGGCCTGGCGACGGCGGGGAAACCTTTCTTGGTCTTCGACTGGAAGCGGAACTACCGCGACCTGATCTCGTCGCCGGTCTTCGGTGACCTTGTGATCTTCACCGTGGGCCGCGAGGTCGCGCCGTTTCGGTTCAATCCGCTCATCCCGCCGCCGGGGACCCAGGCGACGGTGTGGCTGAAGAAACTCATCGAGATCATGTGCCACGCCTATTTCCTGGGGGAAGGTGTCACCGTTCTCCTGATGCGGGCGATGGACAGCCTGTACCGCCAGGCGGGCCTCTACGAGGGCCGGCCGAAGGCCTGTCCGACGATGGCGAACGTGCGGGACTGGCTTTTGGCTTACAAGGCCAAGGGCCGCGCGGCCGGTTGGATGGAATCGGCGATGCGGGCGGTCGAGGTGCTCTGTTTCGGCGAGATGGGTCACGTCCTCAATGACCCTCGCCCCTTCGACGTCGCCAGACTCCTCGATCGCCGCGTGGTCCTCGAACTCGACGCCCTGACCAACGCCGACAAGACCTTTCTCATCGAGTCGCTCATGCTTTGGATTCACCATTACCGCCTGGCTCAGGAGGCGCGCGAGGATTTCAAGCACGCCATCATCATCGAGGAGGCCCACCATATCCTCCTGAGGAAGAAGCAGGAGGTGACGGGCGAAGAGACCGTGACGGACGTGCTTCTGCGTGAGATTCGTGAACTGGGGGAGTCGGTCATCTGCCTGGACCAGCACCCGAGCCTCATCTCCAAGCCCGCCCTGGGAAACACCTACACGACATTCGCCTTCAACCTGAAACACCGGGGCGACATCGCTATGATCCAGGACTGCCTGCACCTGGACAGCGAGCAGGCCGGCTACCTTAACCGCCTGGAGGTCGGCTGGGCCGTCGCCAAACTCCAGGGCCGATGGTTCTTCCCGTTTCTGATCAAGTTGCCGCTGGTGCAACTCAAGAAGGG
>Ga0315288_10001634_pt1 | contig 29025 bp, 42 predicted proteins | sample YL17G11_20_MG_FD_203454 | JGI IMG/M metagenome (GOLD analysis project Ga0315288, IMG submission 203454) | Sediment microbial communities from Yellowstone Lake, YNP, Wyoming, USA - YL17G11_20 | ecosystem: Environmental > Aquatic > Freshwater > Lake > Sediment | place: USA: Wyoming | collected... | reverse complement strand
AAGTTCGCTCCGTTCGTGCCCTGCATGGCCAGGTAATAGGCTTCGTTGGCCCCGTTGGTGCCCTGCTGGGCCAGGTAGATGGCGAAGTTCGCTCCGTTCGTGCCCTGCATGGCCAGGTAGTAAGCCTGCTCGGCTCCGGCTGTTCCACTGATGGCGATGGGCCAAAGCTGGTTGACACCAGCGGTTCCGGCTTCGGCAATCGGATAAACTTGTTCGACTCCAGCCGTCCCGTTCCAGGCAGCCTGGCGGATCGAGGCGTCCATCTGTTCGTTCGTGCCGAGCCATTGAAGGGCCAGGATGCCGAGATTGGTGCCGACTCCGGCCAGGTAGATGGCGAAGTTCGCCCCGTTGGTGCCCTGCTGAGCCAGGTAATAGGCTTCGTTGGCCCCGTTCGTGCCCTGCTGGGCCAGGTAGATGGCAAAATTGGCCCCGTTCGTGCCCTGCTGGGCGAGCTGATAAGCCTGGTTGGCCCCAGCGGTGCCGGAGTTGGCGATGTATTCGATCTGGAGAACGCCGTTGGTGCCGGAGCAGGCAATGGCCAGCGCCAGGTCTGCCGTGGACGTTCCCACTTGGGCGAAGGTATATGCCTCCTGGGCGAGATTGAGGGCATTGGTGCCGACGTTTGTGCCGATACAAGCCAGGTTGTAAGCGTCTTCGGCCAAGGTATAAGTCTCTGCGAGGGTATGACTTACAGGGCCGCTTTCTTTGTATAAAACGAGTTGCGACCATACCCGGTAGTGCAGGGTGGTTACTGGAGGATGGCCAGGTGGTAGGATTGCTGGACCAGCGGTCGGGGAGACATTGGTGCTCGTGATTAGCGACACCCACATATTGCCGTTCTGGTAGTAAACAGCATCAGACGGTGGGTTGTAGGTGATGTCTGGTGCCCAGGTTCCGCGCCAAATCAACTGGGAATCATTCAGATACCGAGTGACCATGTTCAGGTCACTATAAGCATAGATTGCTGCCACGCTCTAACTACCAGATGATGGGGCAGGCAGGTCAACTTTGATTTCGGTAAGCATTCGCTCAACGACTTCGGTGAACTGGCTCACGACATAGGGAGTTGTGGCGGTGATCTTGGCGACCAGGCCCTCGGCCAGCTTCACGAACTCCTCCCGGTCGCCTTTGTTGACATTCGGTTTCTCCTTGAGCGCCCGCGCCCGCTCCAGGAATTCGTCGCACTCCCGGCCCAGGTCAACCATGTTCTTGCGGAAGCTGTCCTCGACCATCTGACGCCGGGTGGTGGATTGATCCGGGGCCGGGATGATCTTGCCATCGCGCCGAGTGATGGTGCAAGCTGTGCCTTCGGAACAGTTAAGCGTTGCGACCGCTTCGGCGAACTGGAGCGGTGATAGGGTGACTTCCAGGATGTGGTTGGTCGGCCAAATCGTGCAGCGCCCGCTATCCTGGTCGGTGTTCAGGCTTGCTTCACTGATCTGGATGGTGACACAGTTGTAGCACGGCCCGGACGCGCCGAATAGTCGGTTGTGGCTGCTGGATTGGCGGCTGATGCTGAGGTGGCCGAAAGCGGGATGGGTATGGGTTTTGTCCATTTTTGGTTCTAGTTAGTGGTTAGTGCGGGTTAATTTGTTTACGTTTTTTACGATGACCGATGGACTCGTAGCGAATCCATCGGTGTTTTTTTCGGTCGTAGATCGTTTCAACGCTTTGGGCGGAAACATCCCGTGCGATCTCCAATAATTCTCTGTAGTAGAGCATTTTGCCGGACTTGAGCGTCACCCGGTAAGGAGCGGTATTGACGCTCAGGCCCTTTTTGCCAAGCTTCCGCAGTATCAAAGTCATACGACGACATTGCCAGATGACCTCCGAAATGTAAACAAAATACGCTACGAGGAAGCGAATTTTTGAGCGGCACCCACCAAGTCAATAAGGTTGCTACTATTTGCGGGCTGCCACAGGGTCGAGCAGGGCAACACGCGCAAGTTCCTCCAGGGCTGCGAGATCAGCTTGTCGCTGCGGAAGACCTGGCGCTAGTTTTTGGTTCTGGTTAATGGTCAGTGCGGAATGCTGGTTGGATGACAATAGTTGGATGGCAATGGTTACGGTTGGCGGAGTCAGTGTGTTGGAAATCCCGCAGTTGGGGATGGCTGAAAATGCGAGCAGGACTTCAAGCTGCTCTTGCCGGTCGCGGCAGTGCGCGGTGAAGAACAGACGTTCCAGCAGACCCTCGCAGCGGATCACGCACGCCTCGTAGGCGACGTGGGGATGCTTGGCTTTGGGATAACGGTTGGCGTGCTCCAGGGCGGCTAGGACGGTCGTTATCGCGGCCCGTTGTGTGGGGGTTGGATCAGTCACAGGTATTCCAGCGTTTGCGGATGGTAGTCCTTTCAGGTTGCTCATTGGACGGCAATAGCTGACGTTGATTTGATTGGGGGTAACCGGCCCGTCGGAGAATACGTGGCGGTCGCCCAGCCCGCTGAAGTGCAGGTGGAGGCAGTCCTCGTGCGGGGTGATACTCACGATAACCGGCTGGGCGTCTTGGCCGGGCGCGGCCATGGTGAGTTCGACATGGTTGGCCGAGGCTACGGTTTTGGTAAATTCAGTGGTGTTCATGTTTTTGTTGGGATCGTGGATTTTTCACTGGACTTCACGGGCGGAAGAGTTTAAAAAGCTTGTGGTCAGTGCGGGGGCGTAATCCAGACGACGACGTGCGCGGGCAGCTTGCTTCTTTGCCTTCTTCTCGCGGGCCTTTTCAAGCTGAGCCTTGGCGGCGGCTCCGCGCACCATCCAGGCGAAAACGTGCTTCAATTCGGCTGAATACCGTTGACGAGTGCCAAACGGCCACATCTCGATTACGTCACCGGCCTTGAGGCGGATGACGAGTGTGCGCCCGTGGTCTCGACCGAAGTGACCGTCCAACTCGTTGTGGGTGCAGCGCACGACTTCGGCCCTGATGATTTTGGTTATGGGGTTGCCCTCTTCGTCGAGCTTCGGCACGAGTTTGCCGTGCTTCTTCTCGCGCACTTTGATGGTTTTGCTCTTTCCAATTTCGATCATAATGTTCCGTTCGTTTTGGCCGGGCGACGTGCCCGGCTGTCTTTCATTCGTGGATAAAGTAAACGATTTTGAGTTCCGTGTCAATAGGCGAAGTGTAGATTTATTGAAAAAGTTTGGGGTGCCCGTGACGCGCTCCGTGTATTTACCCTAAAATGGCCGATCAACGCATTCCAAGATACCAGGAACTCGAAAAACCTGAGTTCAAATCCGCGATTCCTCCGCACTTGGTGAATAAGCTGTCGGCGCAGGAAAAGCACGTTGTTGAGACTCTTTCCCGGATGGAGGCTCAAACTGGATGGCTTATCAAGGCCGTTCTGGAGGGCAACCGTAGCGCCGTCGAGACCGACCTCCGCGTCCAGGAGCTACAGGACTGGAAAACAATGGTCAGCTCGAAGTGGGCTGTGGTCGTGGCGTTCTTGATAATCTGCTTCCCTGTGATCGTGAAAGCAGTCCTGGATCGGCTTATCCCGCGCTGACCGCTAAATAGAACGGCTTTCACCAGGAAGCGCATCGCGGCGAATTGCGGTTGCGCTGATGGCCTCTATTTCGGCGGCGAGCCGTATCTCCCGGACGCTCCAGCCGACTCCCCTGCCGTGGCAAATTTCGTTGATGTCCGGGATCGAGATGACTTGGATGCGGTTGCCGAAGGCTTTCTCGAACATGACCCGGCGCTCAGCCAGGGTGAAGGGGTTATCGGCGCTGATCGTGGTGTCGCGCAGGGCGACTACGACTTCGCGGCCCTCGGCCAAGACCTTCTCGATTAGCTGGACATGGCCGTCGTGGAGGGGTTGGTAGCGCCCGATGAACATGCTCTTGGGCTTGGTGCCGATTAGGTGGTCTCGGATCATCAGGGCCAGCTCACGTGGTTGGCGAAAATGCTGGAGCACGATGTCGGCCTTCTGCGGCGGCTCGAAGATGCGGTCGGTATCGGGAAAGCGGCTGGACTTCACCGTGTCCATGAAGATGGTGAAGCAAGCGCCAAAGGCGAGGCGCGTCTGTTCGGTCGGGCAAATGAAGTCCGCGATGGTGTAGTGCCCGGCCCTGACCACCTGGTCGCACAGCCAGCCCATCCGTAGGGCCTGTATGGTGCGGTCAGCCATGCTGAAGCCCAGGTCGCGGTTGATGTTCTTGCGAACGTCATCGTTGTTGAAGACGACCGCGCCCAGCAGCGGTGCCAATTCTTTTGTGAGCGTGGATTTTCCGCTCCCGGACAAACCCATCACCAGGATTTTCTTCACTCCTGCAAGAACGTATTTCGGCCCTTATGCTGGATTTTCATTTTCGTCCACGCGGGCCGGGACCAGTTCGTTGAGCCGGGCAATGTGTCTCCTCAGCGTAAGGGCATCGTTCGGGGTGGTGGTGAGGTCTATGATCCCATCTGCCGCACGGTATGCTTGGAGGCGGTTGTAAAGTTCGGCCCAGGATGGATCGGGCGGCGCGTCCGCATCAGACATCAGTTCCAATGACTCATTCATTAGCTTAACTTGTGGACCGGCTTGTGCTTCTTAATGGGCATCGTATGGGACAACGGTAAATTCGATCACAATGGTGTCGCCTTGGCGCGTAAAACTGAAAATACTGTCAGCACGTAGCGCCCTGCGCGGGTGCTCCTCAGCCCAATCCAGGGAGAAGACAGGAGAATCAGGTAGGGGCGCACTCGTATCGGACATTAGCTCCAGTGATTCATTCATGGGTTAAAATCTCAGGCGGGCGGCTGGTCACGATGTCCAGGTAAAAGATTCGGCCCACCGGCTCAGACATGGGTTGAAGCGCGAAGAGTTGGTCGGCTAGACACAAGGTGCGGAACATTTTGATTTCAGGTGAATCGGGCGGCGCGTCCCTGTCGGACATTAGTTCCAGTGATTCGTTCATAGACTGCTTTTATAGGCGCGAATACTCTTTCCATAAGTCGTTCCAGTAGTCGAAGTATTTCTGAGCGCATGGTTCGCAGAGCAGTGGCCGGACGTTCTTTTTCGGATCGGTGTAGGCTGTCATGCAATTGCGCAAGCTAACGTCTGGGGCCGTGACCAAGCAACACTGGCACGTCTCCCAGGTCATGTCGAGCGCCAATTCCTTCAGCTCTTCACATTCCGCTTTGGAACTCATCGTCGTCCGATTTTTCGGCCCAAACCCGGCGCTCGATCTTGTCCCAAATCTTTTTGCAGGCCGGGAAGATCATGCCAGTCGCCCGCCAGAGCGTGCGCCAAAACAGGTAGTGCTCGACGCAGACGTGCCGACCGTAGGCGGTCTGGTATTCCCTAATGCTCCATCGCTTCCAGGACCAGGAATAGACCTGGGTCACCCGCTGGGGCCAACTGGCGTGGCTCTCCCAAAACCAGTAGGCTAGCCAGCAGGTAATCCGGTTCTCGGTGCCCTTGCGTGATTTTCTTTCCGGGATCATGCACCCTGCATAGCGTGATGACAGCGCCCGCAATACATTAACCCATCAACATCGTAAGGACCATCGTCGTCGGGTTGATGAAGGAATCCAGTTGCTTTGTCATGGACCACTTTGTGGCACAAACCCTGCCGACAATCCATGATCTCGTTGACGGGGGGCACTGGCCCCGTGCTTTTGATGACGGGGAAAATACATTTGTCGAAGTTCCCGACCGGTTTGGCGGTCTTGGCCCGCTCCTTGCGCCGGGCCTCCAGGGCGTCTTGCAGGCGCTTGTCGAATGCTGCGGTCTGCTCGACGGTTGGGCGCGGGCAGGGCGGATCACACTCGCAGTGGAAGATCGTGTAAGCGCCCCAGGCGAGATTATACTCCATTGCTTCGACCAGGAATTGGAACGCTTTTTCGTCGCCGAGGGCGGCTTTCGAGACCGTGCAGAATGAGATTGGCTGGCTCATGGTTCTAATCTAGTTGAATTTGTAAACGAGTTCAAGCACATTCTATGAGACGGTCAGGTGCGGAGATAAAGATCATCATCGGGTGGAAATGTAGCGCCCGGACAGTGCCGGTCAGCTTGTCCATGTCCTTGACCATGTTCAGGAACAGCGAATCGAAGTCCTTGCGGTCGTGGCGTGCCGGTGGGACATCTCCATTGAAGCGAATCACATGCGGCTCGCGCAGCCACGACGGATGGTAGGAAATCCCCGTGTCCTCGATGGCGTAGGTGCCCCCGGAGCGCACGGCAGGCCACAGGACTTTGAAGGAGTCAAGGGTGGACGCCACAATGTGGCTGCCATCGTCAATGATGAGGTCGAAGCCTCCAGCCTGTTCGGCGAGCGACGCCAGGCATTGCGGGTCGGACTGATTGCCGATGACCACCCTGATGCGGTCCTCTGCCTGGACGGCCAGGGCGGGATTGATGTCCAGGCCCCATACCTGGGCGTTGGGAAAGTAGCTGCGCCAGAGCCGGAGGCTGTTCCCATCCCCAATCCCTATTTCGAGGACGCGGTTGACCCTCTCCCTGATCCTCTCGAAGTGCTGCTCATAGACGTGGAGATAGCTCTGGCCCCGGAAGGTGTGATTCACGTCGGATTTGTCGGTCTGGAGTCCGGGCAGCTTGGCCAGTTCATGAATGGTCATCTTCACGCTCCATAGAACGGCTCAGAGCGTGATGTTCAGATCAGGCGGCGGCAGCTCCTCATGCTCTAGTGGAGCCTCGCCCATCTTGTCAGGCTCCAGCTCGGCGTGTTGAGGAAGAAGTGGGCTGAGCTTCGGGTGCCCATTCTCATGCCGTATTCCAGGCCCCTGAGCACCAGCTCGAACTCGTTTTGGAGCTGAGAGTTATCCGCCCATACGTCGGCCAGGGCACCACTCAAGGTCATGGAGAAGTCGGCGTTCTCGGCGTATTCCGGGTAGGGACCACGGTAGGTGCCCCTGGGCCAAAGCTTGAACTCCCCGCGCAGACCCTTTTGGTTCATCCACTGGCTGATCTTCTGGATGGCCTCCTCCGGGTTGGCGGGGCTGGCCAAGTCCTTTGGCTCGAATCCGTCTTCCTCAGCCTCGGCGAACGTCTTGTAGAGCTGGTGGGCACGCTGGCGGCTGACGTGCAATGTTTGGCCGATTCGGGAGAACGGCACCTTCTTTTTCCGCAGCCGGGCGACGTAGGCGGATCGCTCACGGCGGACTGGATCGTCCTCTAGCAGCGCCTCGATGATGGCCTGAATGGCGTCTTTCACGCCTTAATTACCCGCGCCCGCGCTGACTTCAAGCTTCCCCCGCACTGACCACAAACTTTTTTAGCTGCTGCGACGAGCGCCTCTTTGGTGCCGCTGATGCCCTCATCGCGCCCGCACTGACCACAAACTTTTTTAGCTGCTGCGACGACTTCTACGCAGGCAAGCTCAGCGCCAACGATCTCCCCGCACTGACCACAAACTTTTTTAGCTGCTCACGACACGGCCCCCTAAACTGGAACCGGAAACCGCCCTAAACCCGCACTGACCACAAACTTTTTTAGCTGCTGCGACTTGAAATCCTTTCTGGAAGTCGGCATGGCCTTGAAGCCCGCACTGACCACAAACTTTTTTAGCTGCTGCGACTTGTCACGGTGTTAATCAGCTTCTCGAACTGAGCGTCCGTCCCGCACTGACCACAAACTTTTTTAGCTGCTGCGACCCGGCGCTGAAGGTTCGTCCTGGCGCTGAGACGGTCCCCGCACTGACCACAAACTTTTTTAGCTGCTGCGACTTTGCTTTCGATGTAGTCGAGCACGCTCTGGAGGTTCCCGCACTGACCACAAACTTTTTTAGCTGCTGCGACTGCCTTGCCGCAATATATTATCAAAAAACAGCTTACTGGCCGATTAGCGAGCGCCGCCGTTTGAAGCCGCCAGTTTCGGCTGATGGCCAGGCGGCGCTCGCGTAGCCGGTTCACCGAATTTTCATGGACGAGAGCCGATGCGCGTCATCATCCTTGACCTGGCCAGCGGAGTCTTCGCTTAAGACATGAAGCTGGCCTTCGGAGTAAGCCAAGTGCAGGCCCTTGGGACAGTTTCGGCACAAACGGCGAAAGGCGCTGACCCACAGGCGCTCGTCGAGCGGCAAATCATTCTTGTTAAACACCAGTTTGGTTCCGGCACCGGCCAGCGTCGTTCGGCCACGATTGGTCAGCCGGAACCCGGCCACTTTGTCCAGGCGGGGGACACTCTGGAACACGTAGCCATCGGTGCCAATGACCTGGATGTGAGCGCGGTAGTGCAGCGCATTCCAGACATTGGCACCGGTGTTCGCCAGTTTGCCGTCCGCGACTTTTTGGAGCAGGTCGATGGGGACGGGTTTCATGGACGGTGCATTCGGCGCGGGCCAACCTGGGGATGAACGACGGCGGGCGGTTTGATTTCAGGTTTGATGTGGCCGGGTGGGCGATGGCATTCGGAGCACAGCAGGATGCCGTGCTTGTCCGGGGTCAGTGTTCCAGCGCAAAACGCGCATTGATCGCTCTCTTTGGGCGTTGGCTTAGCCGATACTTTCTTCTTTACTTTTGGCATAAAATGTAGAACTGGACGAACAGGGTGATCTGGCACAGGCCAAGAACCCAAAACGCTATCCCGAATTGGACGGCGCTATCGGTTCCCCTCGCGCACCAAGACCGCAGGGTTAAAGACGGATGCTTCCACGGGTGATTGTCCCGGAGGAGCGGTTTGAGCAGCAGCGTCAGCAGCCAGACCGGCACCAGCACTATCGCTCGAAACAAGTTTTTTCCATCGCACATAAGTTTTGTCCTGGCTCTTGGCCAGGAAGTGTTTGTGGGCCATGTCGTTCCGCAGCCGTCTGTGGAAACGCGCCAAGCCCTCGTCGCAATCAAAGCAGAAAGCCGACCCATTGAGCAGCGATTGAACCGCTTCGTCGTAGCGAAGGGCCACAACTTGCCGACCTTCCAAAATGCCGCTGGCGCTCCGTGCGTCGCCGTATCGCTCAAAAATCTTTGCCGCGTGGTCTTTGCCTTCAAGCAGATAGCCATCTTTCTGTTTAACTGCCAAAAAGCCGATATTGTTCATGGCATGTAGAACGGAATTAGCGAGCGGAGGATGAGGGCGAGAATGATGGCAACCAAGTTGCCCATGGTTATCAGGAGGAAGGTGGTCTTGAGGAGCATCTTATGCGGCGGCTCTAGCTTCAGCAGCTCGGCTAAAAGGGCAGCCAGCTCGTTGCCTGCCAGCACAAAAATGAGGGTCAGCACGACCCAGCCCATTGCTTCATGCGGTGACATGGTGATCCTTTCGCCGTATTTGGCCAACCGTTCGCGTGTTCCAGACATCAGTGACCAGGCCAATACATACCTGGAGGGTCTGGTCGTTCACCATGTAGCGTTGGACCTTCAGGCCACAGGAACAGCATTTAGCTTCGGCCAGCATGAACTGGGGCAAGTCCCATTTCGCTTCTCCACCGCAACAGGGGCAAGGCTTCAGAGCTGGGAAGCTGAACTGCCGCTTGCTTGGAAAGCACCTGGATTCAATAGCATCCATCGCTTTAGAGACGTAAGTTTCATTGGCATGAAGTTCATCGGCAACCTCGCGGGAAGTTTTTATGCCCTGGTTCATGCAGGATTGAACCATGAGCTGGAAAGGGGTGAGTTTCTTCATTCTAGTCTTTTTCATAGAGGTTTCCCGCTGTCCGGGTCAATGCCGAAGCTGGAACCGACGATGCCGCGCAAAGCTGGGTGCGGCGGGGGCGATTCAGCCAGAGGCACGCGCATCATTTTGTCACACCAGCGGCAGTTATGGTCAACCATGTTGCCGCCGCCATAGCCCCACTCGGTCTTGGAGTGCTCGTGGCCGGTTAGCCAGCCGCACAGCCGCTCTAGGAACCAGCGCAGCGGGTAGCCCCACCATGATTTCTTAGGCTTGTCACGCATGGGCCGTGCCCAACGGCGCGGCATACAATACCAGAGCTGTGGATAGTCCCAGCGGTCTTTGCGCCAGTTCTTCCAGTGAAGACGGGCGATCCAAGGCATCAGTTTCATGCGGTTGCCAATCCATCAGTGCTTGTGCGCCGTATAGCCTTCCTGGATTAGCTCGTTCACTTTCCGAACGGCTTCGGTAGGGGTCAAAACGGTCTTGGTGGTGGAGGTGTTGCCGCCAACAATTTTGAACATTTCGGCGGTGTCCTTGGTGATGCGGATTTGCACCCGGATGTTGTCTTTGGTGAGCGTATAACTCATGGAATTTATTTCTTGACAGCGATGGTGATGCGGTCCAGTTTTTTGGATTGTGTTCAGGATGCTGTTTGGTTAGACTGCCGATGGTCAGTGCGGGATGGATGGTTTTTGATGAGCATTTGGGCGAGTAGCTTCTGCGCAACGAACAGACGCTCCTGGTCGTTCTTCGCGTCCCGAAACTCGGCCTTGAGTTTTTCCGGCCAGCCTGTCCGCAGCATAAACAGGCGCAATTTATGCCAGTTTTCTGGGATAGAGATGAAGTCGCGCAGAACCTTGAGGAACTTCCTGTCCGAAATCTGGCAGTCGGGCGGGGCCACGGGCAGGTAGTCCCGCGAATCGAAGTCGATGGCTCGATCCACGGGCTGGACATAGACGAGACGCCCCAGCGCGTAGTCCACGCTGAGTTTGCGGATAAACTGCTTCAAGGACTCGATGCCGCTGACCGGATGCTCCGCTTGGTCTTTGTGCAGCAGGGCGGCTTCAGTTTCCCGGAGCCGGAACGACACGATTTGTGTTCTCGGCGGGCGCTTCTTGGAGCGGATTGGTTTCTGCAACTGTTTGGTTTTTTGGATTGTGTTCAGGATGCTGTTTGGTTAGACTGCCGATGGTCAGTGCGGGATGATTAGCTTGGTTAGCTGCCAGAACGAAATCGCGGATCGTCCGTGTCTGCTCGGCGGTGAGGCGGTGACAGTCAACATGGACATGGTAGGTGCCGTCTCGAAGCCGCCGCCGTTCAAAGCCGGACAGGTGCTCGCCATCATGGCGTTCGGGGTCCAGCGGCAAAGGAACTTCTTCCTTAGCCAGCGCGTGCTGGCGGTCGCGCTCGTCATCTTCCGTTTGGTAACTGATTTTCGATCTCAGCCTGGCTTGGAGGTCTTCCATGTGGGCGGCGATGATTTTGTCCCAGGGGAAATCTTCCCATTTCTCCGTGTCCCTCGCGTATTTGATGGGATACCGTTCGCGCTCCACCTTGACGCTGATTCCCTGCGCGACCTTGGAAAAGCCGCGCATCTTGAGCCAGATGGAGATGCGAGCTTCGGCGCTGAGGCCCGTGGCTTCGTCCTTCGCCGTCGTCAGGACGCGATGGCCGTCAATGCGGCTTGAACATCCTTTGGCTTTTAGCTGCTCTACGAGCCATTCACGGGCCTTGATGCAGAGACCGTTGAACCGGAGATTCGTATTTCGTTGCTGTTGCATTTCGTCAGTTTCATTCATACGGCAGAAATGTAAACGAAATCTAGTCGGAGGTCAAGTCCCGAAGTTTATATTTTTCAGGTCACCAAATTTTGGTCGCCATATTTTGGCGCATGGTGTCCTTCCACTCGACGCAATACTTCGTGCCGAACGTCAAGAGCAGGTCGTCTTCACGGGCCTTTGGGTCGCCCGCGAGCTGGATGAACAGCCCGGTTTCAACGTCGGTGCAGGCGGAGACCACGACGGCGCTGTTAGCGATCCGCGACCGCCACATGGTCTGGTCCTGGTGTAGGTTGGGCGAGGGATTCACGGCGAAAAACAGCGATTTGGCTGCTTTGTAGAGGTCGGTTATCCGGCGCTCATCAAGTATCGAGCGATGCTTCATCAGCGTCGCCTGGAGCGAGTGGATGTGCTTGGGGTTGATGTCATTAGGACTTAGCATAGAGCACTTTCACGCTGAGGCGTTCCTGGCCCTCACGGCACCAGTATTTGGCGGTTAGACCGAGCCAGATGCAGGCGTCCTCGTCGAACAGGGCATCGCAACAGGCTTTGCCGATGTTGTCCCAGTCGGGCTTTTGACGGCAGGGCTGCCCCGCCAGCGCGTCCTTTTTCTTTTTCGACCAGGAGGGCGGCATGGGGATGTAGGCCGTGACCAGCACGATGTCCGGCTCAGGGGGCAGGTTTCCCGCCGCCGCCCGGATGGCGTCTGCGAAGGCCCGGTAGCGCAGGACGCAGGGTCGTTTTTGCCACTGGTCGCGGTGGGTTTGCCGGGGTTTGCCAATGGGCTTGCCCTGGAAAACGAATTCCGTGGTTACATATTTCGCCAAAGGCAATAGGGGCCACGGCCACTCCGTGACCAAAGTCGAAATATGGGCAGGGCTGGACCGAACCGCCAGGCCCTTGTGCCGGTTGGCTTCGCTCCGCAACTCCATCTCTCGAAATTGTTCGGGTGTGACGCCCATGTTTACTTTTTCAATCGTTCAGCCGACAATGATGCCGTTCTGCATGGTATCCGCACTGACCACAAGGGAAGAACGGAATTTAACGTATTTAGATTTGATATGCCGGAACCTATCGAACAACCCGGTCAGGCCCCGGAGGCCCCCGCTCCGAAAGCCAAGACCCGCAAGAGTTCAGGAACCGCGCTCGCCAAGCTGAAAAAGAAGTATCGGCTGGACGAGGCAGTTGCCATCAATGCTGTTGGCTCGGATAACCGCCCCTTGGGTCGCGGCCCGTTGCTCGACCCGGAGGTCTTCAACAAGTTCGCCGAACTGGACGATACTCCCGACAAACGCTACCTGGATTGGATGCTCTACCAGGCAGGCGGCGGGGCAGAGGCGTTCGAGAAGGCCAAGAAGCAGTGGGGTGACGATACACCGGAGAAAACCCCGGAGGATTTCTTCCGCAAGTTCCAGGTGGAGGCCCCGAACACCCGGCTTACCACCCAGGAGATCAGTGCCTATGCCCAAACTAGCGGGCTTCATGAACTTCCCAGCCTGGCCGGGGCTTTGTTTCAGGCTACCGCTTCACCGCAAATCTCCGAACGCTTCAACAACACCATTAACGTCCTTCGCACGAACAGCGTAGCCCCCGGCAAGGAGGAGAAAGTGGCGATGGCGTTGGTCAGTGGCAAGATCAAGAAGTGGATCAAGAACCAGCTCGAAACCAAGGTGCGGGACCGCGTTCACGCCCTGTTCGTTTTCAGCAAGCTGATGCGCGGCGTGGATCGGGACGCGGCGGAGCAGGAATGGAAGTCGGTCGAAAAGGACCGGCGCAGGGAGTATCTGTTCGGCGACGAGGATTCCAAACACTACGTGTTGTTCGGTTTTTGGCGTCATTGGCCGGGCGGCAAGGAAAGCCGCTACGAGTCGGTTTATAGTGCTATGCGCCAGTTCCTCATCAACAAAGCGCGGGTAGAGCGGCGGAATTCGCAGCTCGATCAGTGGAATGCGGCGGTGAAGCAGAAGAACGCAGTCCTGCCCCCGGAGCAGCACATTCCTGAGCGGGAGCCTATCGACCTTAGCATGGACATCGGCAAGGTGACCCTGACCAAACAGGGCGATCTGGTTTATACTGGCAAATATCCGACGCTCCAAGAGATGGGCAAGACCAACGAGGCCGTCGCCAATCTCCCGCTGCGCGAGCGCATCATGGGCGACGTTCGCTACGCTGGGCCAAAGGGCAAAGTGGGCCGGGGCGAGCGCCTGTATTCGGACGCGAATCTCGATGTCCTGGTGCCACTCACGCTGGCGGCGGCTGTCCGCGCCGGACAAAAAGAATGGGAGATTTCCAACCCGGAACAGCTCAGCAAAGCCACGGCGGATGGAAGGCAGGGTTTGACGGCTTGGTCGCAGTATCAGTCCGGCCTGGATGCCTACGATTTTGCAGGCAATGCCGGAGCGGAGGATTTTAAGAGAATCCCGATCATATTCCAGATTAAAGCTGGTCCGCCGACCAAAATGCTGGCGACGACGAGCATGGATGATCTGGTGGAACTGCGGCCTCCCTATATGGGTGTCAAGTTTCGGGTTGGTGCCGAGGGCCGGGAGTTCACCTGGCTCGAAATTGTGAAGCACTGGCGGGAGACGCTTGAACTCCAGGTGTTCCAAGGCTTGGCGCGGAGTTTCAGCCAGGCGTTCCGCGTAATCCGCGAATGGGGCGAGGAGTTCAACCCGTCCAACATCGTCGCCGATCCCGCCGCCTACCACAAAGAGAGGATGGGCCAGCGCCGGGGCTTGCGGGAACAGATCGAGGAGCGTGCGGCCCAGTGCGTCAATCTGCTGCTGCGATGAGAGCTTCCGCACTGACCACGTTGAACTTTAGGCTAATCCATCCACAGGCGCAAGAATAATATGTCCGAAACCGCCAAACTCTGGCATAAAATCGACGCGCCGGAAATCGTCCGCCATCTGCTGGAAGACGAGGAGGATGACTTTGATGTGAAGGATGTCACCGATCCCATTGGCGAAGGCGATAGTTGGTGGGAGCAGATCGAAGGTGACTACGGCGATCCTTGGGAATACGGCGGCACTTGGTATAATCCAGTGACCCATACGATGCTTCACTTTGAGGGCCTGGAGACGATGGAGCAGTTGGAGATCGGGGAAATCAAGTCCGAGGATGTCGAGGTTCCGCCGCAGGTCATGGCCAAGATCGACCAGCAGTTCCCGCCTGACTATGTTGACCCGGACGGCGACCTGGAGTGGCAGCAGCGCCAGAGGAATGACAACGAGCGGAAGCGCGACCAGTTGATTGACCAATACAAGGTTGCCCGCGCAGCCTTCCTGAATGAGCGGAAGAAGTTTCCTTGGTATGAAATCGGCGTGCCAGAGAGTGGGAAATTAGAGCAATGGATGGATGCCAAGGTGCCCAATGTGGCTCAGATGCACGGCCTGAGCGAGCAGGAGTTTCGGGCGTTGCCGCTGGCGAACCAGATTATCGCTTTTGTTGGTTACCTTGGCATTGACGAGTTCGGCAGCAAGTTCATGATGTCCAAGCGCGAGGCCGAGCAGAAGCTCAAGATGCGCCTTTAGCGCAGCAGTTCCAGGATGCTCATGATGATCCCGTGCGTGGCTTCCGCCACGCTGGACTCCGTGATCCCGTTGGTGCCGCAGAGCCAATCGGCCAGGGCGGTTCCGAAGTCTTCAAAGATTTCCTTTGAGGAGTAGGCCGAGACCAGGGGAATGAGGACGTGGTAGCGGCGGCGGTTGGCGTATTCCTGCGTCGCGCCCCACTGGCGAAGGTTTACATTTTGCACTTGGCCATAGGACACGCCTTTGGCGATGAGCGCGTTGGCGATGTTGAGCGCCACGTAGCGATCCATTGCAGTCTTGAAGGACTCCATCATGTCCCGGTAGCTTTTGAAGTCGGGCGTCAGTTTGCGCTGAACGGCATCAATTTGTGCGCTGGCCGGGAGGCATAACTTGTTCGTCCACCGGCGCTTCAAGTTTTCCGGGGCCTTGCCGTAGAGCAGGTGCCCGAACTCGCGGATCAAGGTATAGCAGGCGAGTTGCTTGGGCTTTTGCAGCAGCGACGGGTAAAGGGTAATGCGCTGGGTGCCGTCGCGGGCGACTTCGGCATCCGTGGCCACTCGCTGGTCGTCCATCTTGTTCCAGTTTACGTCCGACCAACGGCGCTGGATGTGGGTCAGGGAGCTGATCGGGCCGTCTTTCAGGAGCGCCGAAGCCTCCTGGATCACGCCGTCATACCGGCCTGCCGCTGGCGTCGAAGGGGACTGTGCTCCAGTCGCCCTGGTTATCATGGGTGATATAAAGGTTCTCACTGAATCCATACTTGACTGGGAGCCTAAATTCATTTGGTCTTGTTTTCCAGGTTTTGCATTTGCCGCTCACGCGCACGCGCTTGGGAAAGCCATTCCCGTAAAATTTGTAGCGGCTAAAAAACTCCTGCCTGTAGTGAGCGTTTACGCATACCCATTTATTTACCTGTCCCGGCTCCGTGGGTGCGTCGGGGTCGAGCGGGATGTCGCCGAGGATGGATTTCACGTCCTCAAGCTCCTCCTCGTCGTCGTCGAGGGATTCGTTTACGCTGATTTTGTAAACTTTTGCTTTTCTGCCCCATTGACGATAGCCGCCGTGGTCGAAGTCATACATGTGGCCGCTGATCGTCTCGCCGCTGTCCAAGAGCTTGACGATTTCGGGCCATGGGGTGAACCGCCGCCATTGCCCAGCAGCGTTGAATTGGTGCATGATGCCCATGAGCCGCCACTGCCCACTGAATTGGCTGAGGTCCGTCCAGCCCTGGCGACCGATTTTGCCTTCGTTGGTCACAGGGAATCGCTCAGTGCCGTCGTCGATCTCGTAGGCGACGTGTTCCGGGGTGGGCAGGCCCACGTCCTTGACCTCGAAGTCGCTTTCCTCGCTCTCGCCGATCACGGTCGGTTTCTTGAGGGGGTTTTGGAAGATGTTCTTCTGCGGTTTGGGCGGCTCCTCCACTTTCTCCACGTCCTTCTTCAGCTTGTCAACTTCGGTGCGGTTGCAGCGGCGGCACTTCAGGTTCGCCTGAGCCTCGGTGTAGCTCCTGAATCCGCCATGAAGCGTGCCGCAGTTTGGGCACTTGCAAGTGTATAGCGGCCCGCTGCGGAGGTGCTTCAGGTAGATGCCGGTGCCCTTTTCCGAGAGCAGGCCGTGAATGATTTGTTCGACGGCGGTCATACGGCCCAAATCTGTTGCCCGGATAGGCCGTCCAACAGCTCCTCATAGTTGCCGCCCTGATCGGTCACGATGACGTATTGGCTGCCCTGGGGCATCCGCTCGCCCCTCCGCATGGCCTGGAGCTTGTCCGCGTCTTCGTAGTGCAAGTCGTCGGTGATCGTCTCGTCGCTGATCCACACCCCCATGTCCGATCCGTCGCCGGGATTCGATCCAAAGTAGGTATAGGGCGGCGCGTGCGCGTCCAGGGCGTCCACCAGCACTTCCCAGCAGAACTCCGGGTCGGCCTGTGCGATCTGGTCGGCGTATTCCTCGCGCATCTCAGCGGCCTGGCGCGGGGCTACACTTTCAAGAGCGTCCAGGAAGGCCGGGATCAGGTCTTCCTCGCGCATGGTGCGATGTATCACCGTGCCCAGGGGTAAGTAGGCCGTTGGCTCCTCGCCGCCGTAAACCTCTTTGAAGTCCTCGCCGTCTTCTTCGCTTTCCACGATCTGCCAGCCCCGGTCGGGATTGAGGTAGAGCAGAGTGGACATCGTAGTGCTCGGTTCGCGCTTCCCGAACCTGCCGAAGATGTAGGTTTCGCCCTGCGGATTGGTATGCGGCTCATAAACCTGGACGCAGGGATAGCCCAGGTATTTGGACTTGTGCTCGATGGCTACGGGCAGCAGTTCCTTTTTCTGGCGATCAAGAATTTCCGGGGGAACACCAAGGAAGTCCTTTACGCTCGATTCGTCATCGGCGTCGGACTCAAGCAATGCCGTGAGGATTTCTTTTGTTCTTGCGTCCACCTGTGGATGCCTTAAAGTTTAGCATGGTCAGTGCGGAATCACTCTGGTTCATGGGGTTCTTGGCTCCGCCTTTCGCCCTGTTGCCAATCCCACATTTCCGCTTCGTCGGGGGTGAAGTCGCCAAAAAACTTTTCCAATTCAGGTTGGTGCTTCCAAAGGTCGGGCCGGGGTAGTCCCTGTGTGCCAGCCTCGTGGTGCTTGAGATGACCGCCGTATAATTGCCTGCCGCGTCCGGGTGCTCCCTTTCTCATGAGGGGATTGACATGGTAGAGCCGCTTCTTCTCGTGCGGCTTCAGCTCCATCGTCGCCATGATCTTCTTGAACAGGTTGGAAATTTCGTCCTGCTTTTTGTAAGTGAACTTCGGAGATTCCATGCGCCAGTATCCTTCTGGCCTCCACTCAGTCGGTGGTTCCCACACTTTGTTATCCGGGTTGTTTTGCCATTCCGGCGACTTGGAAATTTGGTGCTGCCACTGGTAGATGTGGCCATTGGTGGTGGGCGACCACTGCTTCCTGGTCTGGTAGTAGGCGTCGAGCAGCTTGTCGTGATAAGCAACCGGGGTGAGATAAGAAATCAGGAAGGTGTAGTGGAGCATGTCCACCGTCTTCCACCGACCGTGGCGCGTAACTTTGGCCCGGCCTCCGACCGGCTCGGTCGTCTCAACGTCCTTTAACTCGAAGTCTTCTTCCTCGGCTTCGAGCAAGTGCGCGAGTATGGATTGGATAGCGGTCATTAAGCGCGGGGAAGTGGTTCGATTTCGACGCGATCTTCACGCCCACCCTTGAGGCCCATGGCGATCCTCCTGTAAGGGACAGCGGCCAATCCACGGGACTGCCGCCTCGTCCAGTCCACTCGGCCAGCTTTTTGCTTGAACAGGGCGATCAACTCCTCTTGTGGCATGATCTTGGCATGGGCTTCGAGTTCGGCGTAGTGATTGAAATCACCAAATCCGATGTCATCCGCCCACTTCATGACATGCTTGAGCGTGGCGTGCGACCAGCGTTTTTCAGTGATGGTGATGCCTGCACCCGGTTCGTAAAAAGCCACAGGGGTCAGGTAAGAGATGCAGAAATCCCACGCGCCGATCTTGACATTCGCCCAACGGTCGTGGCGCACGACTTCGCCATGTTCGGGCTGGTCAGGGGGTTCGTGGTAGTCCGCGCCGAGGATGTCCTTAATGGTCTCCTCGTCGTCGGCCTCCAGGATACGGCGTAGTAGCAGCGTGCTCATGAAGCGGCTGCGCCCACAGGGGCGGCTGCGGCTCCGGGCGGGCGCTGCGGTGACGTAGGAACCAAGTTGACTTCCTCTTTCGAGAAGACGTTATTTCCCTGCTGGGGCTGCCCGTCTGCGAAACCGACTTGAAACCGGCCATCAGGCAACAGCTTTTCGATCACGCCGTTGGACGACTTACCCTGGCGTGCCACGGTCACCGGACTGCCGACCACATAGGGGCTTTGTTGCGCCCCCATTGGAGGGACAGACCCTACGGCTGCGGCGGGGGCGGGCTGACCGGTGCTTGCCAGGCCCGGCGATGGTGCTCCGGTCATCGGCGCTGCGATTTCATGGAGTTGGTGACCGCGCTTCGTGTGGAGCAAGGACAAGCCGTGACTCTCGGCGACGGGGATCGCTTCGACCTTGTATTCTTCCGGCTTCATCTCGGCCAAGCGACGCATCTCATCAATGACGCCCAGGTCTTTGCTGACACAGAGGAACCCTTCATCCAGGTCGGGCACGAGCCAGCGTTCCTTCAAAGCTTCGGCAACACCATCGGGGCCGATCTCGGCAGTGATTTCGCCTGGCAAGATGACGTGGGTCATCCGGTTGCGACGTTCCAGGAGTGCTTTTGCGATTTCGGGCTTTGTCTTGCTCATAATTGTCTGCTAAACTGCTTAGTGGTTAGATGCGGGAGGGAAGGCGACCTGCTTGTTCAGGTCTTTCTCGTCTTCCGGTTGTTCCAGACCGGCACCTTTGGCACCCGGCTCGCCCTCGGCGGCGTTGAGATCACCGGGGGCTTCTTCCTCTGGCCCGAAGTCGGGACTCATGGGAGGAGCGCCACGGCCCAGTCCGCCCGCCATCGGGTCAACCTGGTTGGTGTCAATGCCGCGAGGCAGTTCCTCTTCGGACGCGATCAGCTTACGAAGCTGATTCCGCAGAGAGCTGAAATAGTTCCGCATGGGCCACTTGGCGGAGGCTTGCTGCTCGGATGCGGCCTTGAGGGGTTCCAACTCGTCGATGTTGATGGAGCCGGTGATCGCATTATCACGCCAGGTGTTCAGGAAGGCTCGAATCCGGTCGGCGTTCTCAAAATTTCGAGAGGCTTCCTGGTCGTCGAGCATCCGCTGAAGCTGGTCCTCAATCGTCCCATACCAAGCCACGATGGAGGCACCGGAATACGCTTCCAGGAGCACCGGTTGCAGGTTTTCGGCCTGTCCCACGGTGCTCATGCTCTCGTAATCGTGAAAGGTCTTCATTGCTTGGCGGGGGTGCCTGTTTGGTCAACTTCAGCTCCGCAGTGCGGGCAGAGAACGCTGCCCATCCGGGTTTCCGGGATGGAGGCGAAATTGAAAGCCTTGCCGCACTTTCGGCACGTTGATGGATGGCCGGGCAGCGGTTCCTTCAGAAATTCCTCGGCGGTAGTGGACTCACTGCGGACTTTGCGCTTCATCTGTTGTTTGACGATAGGCTGCTTGACAGTCCATTGCCCCGGCATGGCGAATCGGGTGCCTTTGCCATAGGGCTTGGGCTTCTTAACGATGCCTGCGCCCACAATCCCCTGGGGGCCTCCCTCGACGGTGCCCATACTGCTGGTCGAGGTCATTTCGTTGAGGTTGTCGTGTATGTGGCTGCTTTGGTCGGAATGGCGGCGGCGGCGGGGCCAGCCACAATTGAAACATACCGTGCTTGGTTGTTCGGGTTCCTGAGCTGATTCGTAGGAGCTACAAGGTTTGGCTTGTCGTTCGGGCCACGATTCCTTAACCTTATTTGCCCCTTTGGGTTTGCCTTCTGGATCGGTTCCATCGCTGGCCTTACCCACTCCGACTTGCTTCTTCCCCATTTCACCGTCATCCGTTTCCACGGGGTTGAGGTCATCGTCCCGGTCGAGAGGTGTGGTAGCGAACTCGCGGGCCGCTTGGGTGATTGCTTTGACCTTTTCATCGGACTTGTCTTTGTCCCCGGTGTCAACGGTCGTGATCTCAAGGAACCGGATGCGGTATTCCGCAGGCTCGCTGGTCATGGCAGCGTCGCCGGGCTTGGTAACAACCCAGCCCATTTCGGCCAGCTTGTGCATGGCGTCGGCGTCGCCCAGCACCGCCAAGATGTCCGAATAGCGGTCGCGGTTGTCGGTGACCAAGCAAAACCCCTCCGGGTCGAGCTGGAGTTCGGCATCGGCAATGCCGAACTCGCTAAGTGCTTTCGCCAACGGAGTCTTCTTCGACTCAAGTTCGCCCTTTTCGATCTCGGCTGCGGCCTCGAATAGTTGCTCCAGGCTCTCGGCGATGTTCAGTTCGTGGCCTGCGGCCTCGACTGCATCGGCGTGAGCAGACTCCAGGAACAGGAAGCTTAGCAAATTCTTTTTCATGCCGTTTAGTCCAATTTAACTACGCCCCCAGTTATGACCGCCCTCATGAGTAGTTTTGTAAACAATTACCGGCTCTCCTTCCGTTTTGGCCATACCAAGGCATCCGTCCACCAGCGCGGGAACATGTGGCTCTGCCGCTCGAATAGCTGAAGGAAGTCACTGTCCAGGATGTAGGTCTGACCCACGTCGGTATCCGAGCGGACGATGCGCCCGCACGCTTGAATAATCGTTGAAGCTGCCTGCAAGTCATACCAATCGGCGTTCATTTCCTTCTTGGCCGCGACTTGGCGGTCGCCCAGGTAGGGGTAGGGCACCTTGGCGATGATCTGCCAACGGGCCAAGTCTTCCGCAAAGTCGAAACCCTCCGTCATGGATGGGCTGATAATGACGGTTGGTAAGGGCGAGAGCTTGTGTCTTACAAACGTCGGGTCACGTTCGTCGGAAGAGGTCGGAAACAGCAGCCGGGCACTGTGGGGAGTTCCCCGGAAGGCGTCGAAGATGGCTTGTCCCAACTCGTAGCTGTTGCAATGGATGATTCCCTTGGTGTCGTGGTGGGTCTCCATGACCTTGCCGGTGAACCGCAAGAAGGCAGGCATGGTTTGTTCCCGGTTCCTTCGGCTCATCGAACCGATGGTGGTCAGGAAAATCTCCCGGTTCTCGATTGGGAAAGTGCTGTTCAGGTTCAGCCAGGCTACTTCGTTGGGATTGAGGCCCAGGCTCTCGCAGAAGACTTTCTTGGAGCCGGGGTAAGCCGACATGAAGATGCGGACGTGGCCCATCTCGAACACCAACTCTTGACCGAACGGGGAGGCGTCAAGAGGTTTCGCCAAGGCTTCGAGGTTTCCATGCCGGTCTTGATCCTGCCAGAAGACCCAGTTGTCGGGATCGTCGTGGATCAACTGCGCACCTAAGAGCACCTGGCCGTAATGTTTCTGGAGGTCAATTTTCTCCTGGGACATCTGCCAGTCTTCAGGCGAGTTGCCAGTTGCTTCCCAATCCGCCAGGGCGTCCAGGCGTGGTTTGATGGTTGGCAGATAGGTCTTGATAAGGTAGTCAGCGAAGTCAACAACATCATCAAAATGAGGCACTTGCTTGATAACCCTGGCCCACTTTTCCAGGCTCGCCTGAGTGATCGAGACCTCGACGAATTTCAAAACTTGCCGCTCCAGGCTGTGGCACTCATCCAGAATCAGCACCTTCCTCGGCAAGAGCTTGTTGACAAGCTGGTGCTCGGTGAATAGGTAAGGGTAGTTGGTGATCGCCATTTTGGCCCGGCCAAACGCCGTCCTGGCCAGGATGTAGGCGCAATTGCCTTGGCCTATGCACCCGCACTTGGTCTTGCGGCTCATGCCGAAGGCGCAGTTGCCGTGATTGAGGCAGCGATATTCGGAGGCCGATTTGATCGAGCAGCAGTTCCGAATGGCTTCGGGTATTCGATATTTGGGGATGTCCCGTTGGAGCTGATCCTGGAGCATCTTCTGCGTGACCAGGTAAAAACCTCCAGCTTCTCCTGGTTCTTGAATTTCCTGACTTGCGCCCCAAAAACAGCAAGCTGCGCCTATTGCGCTTTTTCCAATTCCAGTCGGCGCAGCGATCACGATGTTCTTAAAGCCTTCAACATACTTGCGCTCAATGTATTCCAGGGCTGTTACCTGTTTGGTGCGGGCCTGGTCGAGCACGAAGTGCTTCATGATTCCAGGCGTTGCCGTTGTCTCAGCCACGTTCATATTCCAACAGAACTAGATTTTGTAAACAAGTTCAATCGGCGTGCCACTTTTCCAAGTAGAGTATGGCCCGATTCAGGAAATCACGATTTTCTCGGCATATTCCAAGGAGTTGATTGCATTTCCCGCAAAGCAGACCGCGCACCTGGCCTGTTTTATGTGAGTGGTCCACGGCCAAAAGCTTGAGTCGGCCATTTCGTCGCTCTTTTTCGGGTTGAGCGCAAATTGCACAAAGGCCATTCTGTTTTTGGAGCATGGTTTCGTAGTTAGCAGCGGTGAGACCGAATTTTTTCAAATGAAATTGGCGCATTTTGAGCCGGAAGTAGTCGCGGTTGGTCTCTCTCCACCGCGCCGATTTTATTTTATTGCACGGTCTGCAAATCCCTTTTTTGCCAGATTTAACGCGATCAGAAGGCGCAAACTGGCTAAGTGGTTTTGCATCTTTGCAGGCGTAACACCATTTCTTTCCAGGAGATACGTGAGGCCCGGAACGAGTCTTTCTCGCATGAAAAGGTGCATACTGCACCGGTTTTCCTTTAATTTGACACCGATCCGTTCGGTTACGTGCTGCCAGCGGAGTTGGTTCTCCACAGCCACAAGCGCAGAGTTTTAATTTTGGCATGAATCAACGATACGTTTATAGTTCAGAACGGTTCCTATCCGGTCAGCTCAATTGGCTCAACCAAATGTTTCGGGTTGTGCTGGTTGATACGCGCCAGTATTCCGTAAATTTGGCGGTCCACCGCAGCCTGGCGGACATCTCCGTCGCAGCGCGGGTGGTGTTGAGCGGGCCGCTGTCGGGCAAAACGGCCACGGACGGCGTGGCCAGAGCTGATGATGTAGTGGTCGGGCCGGTTTTTGGGCAGGACATCACGGCATTGGTGGTATTCCACGATACGGGGACGGAAAGCACGTCGGAGCTGGTCGCCTACCTGGATACTGCGCACGGGTTGCCCTTCGCGCCCCAGGGCAACGTGGTGCGAATCCACTGGGACGACGGTCCCAGTGGAATCTTCATGCTCTGATGCTTCGCATACCCTCAAACTTTTAGCCATCATGGTCCGCACTGACCACCTAAAAGAACGACTTTGGACGAGCAGATCGCTGCCGTGGCCAAGGCAGCGGGCGATCCCTGGCCGATTGGTGATCGGTAGTTAAAAATATGGCGACTGAAAACAGCCTTCGGTTTATCCGCGTCGATTATCAGGCACACAAGGATGCGCTCCTCCAGCGCGTTCGCGCCCGCTACCCCCGTGTTTGGAACGACTTCTTGAACAACTCTTTCGGGATCGTTTTGGTCGATCTGATTGCCTGGTCAACCGCCACGATGGCTTTCCTGGTCAACCGGGCGGCGGGCGAGAATTACGTCAACACCATGACCTTGAGGGAGTCCGCCGTGAACATCGGCAGCCTCACCGGCTACGAGCTGCGAGGACCGACAGCGGCGAGCGTGGCGTGCGAGGCGTCTATCACTGCCCCACTATCTTCGGCCACGGTCACCATCGCCAAAGGGACGGTCATCCGCAGTTCCTCCCAGGACTCGATTGCGTTCGAGGTCGAGAAGGACTATTTCATCCTTCCCGGCAACACGACGCCGGTCACCCCGATAGCCACGATTTCGCCTTCCACCCCCGGCGCATCCGTGCTTTCCACGTTCGTCAACGTGACGCCTGGATCGAGCAATGCCGATCTGCTGGACACGACCATTAACCTGGCCGACTTCGTGCAAGCGGGCCAGGTTTTCAAGGTCGATGGCGAGGCTGCGACCTACTTGATCTCGGACATCCAGGCATCGCCCGGCGCAGTCAGCAACAACCGGCTCGTCTTGGCCACTCCTTACGCCGGTGCTGTCCAGGCCAGCGCGACAGCTACGATCTACGACCAGCGCATCAACTGCCTCCAAGGGCTGACCGTTCGGGACAGCTTCGTTTCCCCGTCCGACGCCACGCCTGCGTTCGTCTTCAAGCTCAGCACGACCCCAGTCATTGATGGATCGGTCGATGTCTTCGTCAATGGCTCAGCCTGGAACCAGGTCATCAGCTTTGCCAAGTCCACGGTCGATTCTACGGACTACGTGTTTAAGACCACCGCGTCCGGTCAGCCGCTCATCATTTTCGGTGATGGCACCCTGGGCTTGATGATTCCGACTGACGCCACGATCAACGCGGCTTACCGGGTCGGCGGCGGCACGGCTGGCAACATCGCGCTCAATTCGATCAACACATCTATCACGGCTCTGATCGCTTCGACCACCAATCCCATTACCATTCAGATCACCAACACAACCAGCGCGGGCACGGGTGGGCGCGAGGCCGAGACGCTGGAGGAAGCGCGGGTGAACATTCCGGCCATGACCCGTGCCAATGACCGGTCGGTAACCTTGGAAGATTACCAGACGATGGCGATGAGTTACCCTGGCGTGGTCTTCGCCCGTGCCACGGTGAGGACGGAAAATGCCCTCCTGGAGGGCAACATCGTCTTCATCTATGCCTGGACGAGCGGCCCCGTTGGCAGCCTGGTCAATCTGAACGCTTCGCAGAAGATTGAGCTGGAGAATTTCATGCAGACCAAGGCGTTGGGCACCGACCTGGTGCGGATCGGCGATGGCACCGCCCGGCCCATCCCCGTCAGTATGCGTTACAAGGTCTTCCAGGGTTTCAGTGTCACGGATACCGGGCTGCTGGTGCAGGACACGCTGAACAGTTTTGTGGACATTTTGCGCCCTGGCCAGCCGGTGCCCTACTCCAACTTGGTGCGGGCGCTCGACGAAGTTTACGGCGTCGATACCATCGCCATGTCCACCCCGACTTCCGACCTTTACCCGTCCAACTCACTGGAGTTGTGGACGAAGCCGAATGCCGAATACATCTATGGCCTCAGCAAGCAGGCCAGCGGGACGCCGATTTGGAGCAATTACGACCTGGTTTCGATCAGTCTCTACTCCGCCCAACTGGTGGTTTATCCAATTTCGGCTTGGTCGCTCAGAATGTTCCTGGGCACCAAGGAATTGACGATTCAGCCAGGCATCATCCCCGGCACTGCCCAGGTTTTTGGCGAAAATCTCAGCGGCGACCTCGCCTATCCGTCCACCATCAACCTGCTCACCGGCGCAATTGCGCTTTGGATCAAGGGTGTCCCCGGCGATTTGAGCATGAAGTTGATCCCAGTAAGCGGCTACGCTTCGGACAAACTGGTGAATGTTTACGTTGGCTTCGCGGGCAATACGTCGCAGAGCAAGCGCCGGGAAATCCGCTCGGCCATTCGTGCTTGGGGCGACGGCCTCTTGGTGGGATCACCCATTTATGGCAGCGAGATCGCGGGCATTACCGGCTCCAAGTCCAGCATCACCGAGGTCGTCAGGGCGGTTACAGGCGTCACTTCGGTCAACCGCGTGGCTCTCGATACGCCAGGGAGCACCAGCAAGATGGCCAGCGCCGTCGAGACCGAGCTGCTGCGGATCGGGGAATGCGTAATCAATAATTTTTCAGATTGACTGAAGCCAGTTAATGCGCTATGCTGGTAATCCGGTTCTATAGGGCATGAAACGCAGAAAAAGCGTGTCCGACCAGATTGAAGCCGCCTATCAAAGAGGACTGGCTGAAAACAAAGAGCAGATGGACAAGGTGTTGGTCAACGCTAACCGGCTCCTCGCTCAAAACGCGGAGTTCATCCGCCAGATCAACGAGCTGGATATTCGCGTTCTCAGACTCATTGGGGAAAACGAGAACCTGAAGGGCAAAGTCGGAGTGCCGGTTCGGAAGCGACTGCCGGATACTCGCCGCGCTGTCACGCATAAGTTCACGGTCGGGGGCCATGAGGGCTACATGACCGTGGGCATGTTCGATGATGGCGATCCGGGCGAACTGTTCATCACGATGGCCAAGGAAGGCTCCACCATCGGCGGCTTGATGGACACCATCGGCTGCATGACGAGCATTGCGCTTCAATATGGGGTGGGTATCAGCACGCTCTCGACCAAGTTCAGCAACCAGCGGTTCGAGCCGTCTGGTTGGACACTTAACCCGGAAATTCGCAGCGCCTCCTCGATCATTGACTATGTGTTCCGGTGGATGCAGATTTACTTCATCCATGACACTCTCCCGGCTGAACCGTCCAAAGAGATCGCGGTTGCCGGGGCACCACCATCCGCCAAATAGATTTGCAACGATAAAAACCTTTGACCCCATTATGAACAGACGTTTATTTCTCCGGGCGGGCTTGCTCACGCTTCTGGCTACTGCCACGGGCGCGGCAGCGATTCAAACCACGATGTTGCGCCGCGTGGACATTCTGCGCGACGGTAAGATGTTGCGCAATCAGCCCTTCCGGGCGCTCATGAAGGATGACCACTGTATTGTCTTGGGCGATCCCAGGGAGGATGAAAGCGCGGGCTTGTGTTGCCGCGTCCTAAGCAACCCTTCGCCCACGGTGAAGAATCCTGATTTAATAGGTTGCACCGTCATATATGAAGGTGAGGTTTGGCCCTGTGTCTTAAGCGAAGACTCCGCTGGCCAGGTCAAGGATGATGACGCGCATCGGCTCTCGTCCATGAAAATTCGGTGAACCGGCTACGCGAGCGCCAATCTGGAGATCACAAGTCACTGCTTAATGCGCTGCCCTAAGCTGGGAAGACCGTGCTGTTGCAAATTTCGGTGAACCGCTCCAGCGCGATAAAAGGAGCGTCACTCATCTTCTGAAACGCGGCGTGAATCTGCCAGCCGTCCACGTAGTTTCCACCGGAGGGGTGCTCGGAAAGTTCCAGAGTCGTGTATGAGCAGGCTTCGGCCAATCGCTGGTAGTGGGCCATTGTAAAGTAGTGGAAGCCGTGAAGCGGCCAGTGGCCCGTCTTTGGGTTCATGAACAGCATGATGCCGCCCAGGCGGCACCAGCGATGGCAGTTGGCCCGGCATTGGTAGAGACCTTCCAGGGGCTTTCTGATGTGTTCATTGATTCCGATGTGCTCACCGGTTCCGAAGTCGGTTACCACGTCGAACGTGCCAATCCACTCCGGTCTTTCAATTGGCAGAGACAGATCGAGCTTGATCGAGCCGAGTTCGCCATTGCTGTCGATGGACGTGTGCCGGGCACCCATCCGCTCAAACCAGGATTTGGCCGCGCTGCCTTCGGGGATGTTGGGGTGCCAATACATCTGCTGGTTGCCCAGCTCCATCATGCGGCAGTTGTTTAATCCGCCAACCAAGGGAAGGTGACGGTTCAGGAAATCTAAGCTGATAGGAACGATGCCCATACTATTTTCTCCAGTAAGCAGCTCCAAATTCTTCAAACTGATAATAGGGAGCTGGAGGTTGACTTGTAAAGTAATCTTTTACGGCTTGTTGGCAGCCAGCCAGACCCCAGTCGTCAATAAAAACGAAACCTTGAGGGCAAACAAAGGGGTAAAGATGCTGAAGGGCGCATTCTGTGGATTCGTAAAGATCGGCGTCTAAGCGGAGGAAAGCAATGGGTCCAATGTTTGTGCCAGGCATGGTCTTCTGAAACCAGCCCACATGAAAGTAAAACTCATAGTCCTGGAAGCCCCATTTTGCCAAGCAGTTTTTTACATCGGTGACGGGACAAGTTGCTATCTTGCTGCTGACTAACCGTTTTTCGATTGGCTGGAGCACGTCTGTTGTGATTTTTCCTATGCCAGGTTGTTCTTTGTCCTTGGGGCCAGCCAGTGGAATTCCCTCGAAGCTGTCGAACAGATGGATAGGTCGGCGAATTTTAAGTTGTTTCATCGCCAAAGCCATAGCTGCGGGCATTCCACCGCTGCCAACGCCGCACTCCACGCACGCTCCGGGCACGTTTTCGCGCAAGATGGTGCAGGTAATGAGGTAAGTTTGAAAGCCGCGCTGGATGTGGTTTAAGTATGGATAGCGGCTTAAAGCCCTAAGATTTTCAGTCGGTATTTCGGTGTAGTCAAACACGTGGCGAGCCTGTTGGCTAGGTGTGCATCAAGTCTGGATGCTTCTGAAGCAAATAGCGGTTATCTTTCGCTGTATATCCGCAAACTACGCCATCTACGGAGTCGTAAATCCAAGATTGATCTTGCCGTCCAAACTTGTAGTGACGGACGTTCATGCCCATAGAGACGCTGGTTAAACCTGCTTTTTTGCACCGCCATCCGTAATCCACCCAAATGTTCCAGGCAGTAAACAGCTCGTCAAGATAGCCAACTTTTTGCACCGTAGTCCGGGGGTATGTGACCGGTCCTGAGTTGAAAAGGGTGCGTTCGGCACATTCTCCGTGTTTTAAGTAGATTTTTGGAGGGGGATTTGAATTGGACCAAAATGAGCTGGCTGCGTCCCGAAATCCGAGTGTGCTAAATCCGTCGCGGCTGCCGATTAAACCGATTTTATCCCCATACCTTTTCAAAACAGTCTCTAGCTCTTGATGAACAGGCTGTAAAAAGCGCGTGTCATCTTGCGGCGCTAG
>Ga0315288_10001633_pt1 | contig 29048 bp, 26 predicted proteins | sample YL17G11_20_MG_FD_203454 | JGI IMG/M metagenome (GOLD analysis project Ga0315288, IMG submission 203454) | Sediment microbial communities from Yellowstone Lake, YNP, Wyoming, USA - YL17G11_20 | ecosystem: Environmental > Aquatic > Freshwater > Lake > Sediment | place: USA: Wyoming | collected... | reverse complement strand
ACTTCGACGTAGCCTCGGGCGACCTGCGAGTCTGCGGCGCTTTGGTGACCGCCGACACCCAGACCGGCCGCTCAAGCGCGATCGAGCGCATCATGGTCCCCGTGCCGGAATCCCTCGCCTACCCGCCCAAGCCGCCCGGCACCGCCGCACCCAGCGCCGAACCGGCCGAACCCGCCGACGCAGGCGACAGCCTGGAGAGTCCGTAGGAGCACCCGAGCACAGAATGAGCGCCTCCGGAAATGGATTGACTCCCGCCCGCCGCGTCTCCCTAATGGACCTCGAAAGCGAGGGCATACCATGAACCGTCGCGAATGGCTGAAGACTGCGGCACTGGCGGGCGGGGCGGCGATGGCGGGCGGGCGCATACCCGCGCTCGACGCCAAGGCAGCGGTGTTGCCGCAACCCAGGGCGGCCCCGGCCGGCGCTCCCGCCGCGGCGGGCAAGGACCTCTGGAAGAAACTCCCGCGGTGGCGCGGTTTCAACCTCCTCGAAAAGTTCATGGTCCACTCCAATAAGCAGTTCGTCGAAACCGACTTCGAGTGGATCCACGAGTGGGGCTTCGACTTCGTCCGCCTGCCGATGGACTACCGCTGCTGGACCGATAAGGACGACCCTTACAAGTTCGACGAGCGGGTCCTCAAGGAGATCGACCAGGCGGTCGAGTTCGGACGCAAGCACAAGGTGCACGTGAACCTGTGCCTGCACCGCGCGCCGGGGTACACGGTGGCGCAGCCGCCGGAGAAACTCAACCTGTGGCAGGACGAGGAGGCCCAGAAGCAGTTCGACACCCAGTGGGCGATGCTGGCCAGGCGCTACAAGGGCCTCCCGTCGACCGAGGTCAGCATCGACCTCGTGAACGAGCCCGACAACCGCGTCACCCCCGAGGCCTACGCCAAGGTGGTGCGGCGCGTGGCGGCGGCCATCCGCAAGGAGGATGCCGACCGCCTGATCATCGCCGACGGACGGTCCTGGGGCCGCGAGCCCGTCTTTGAACTCGTCGACGACCGTATCGCCCAGAGCACTCGCGGCTACGAGCCGTTCCACCTGACACACTACAAGGCGTCGTGGGTGGGCGGCGGCAACTGGGCCGAACCCACCTGGCCCCTCCAGGAAGGCCAGAAGCCATTCGACCGTGCGCGGCTTCAGCAGACCTGCATCGCACCGTGGCAGAAACTCGAGGCCCGCGGCGTGGGCATCCACGTGGGCGAGTGGGGCGCGTTCAACAAGACTCCGCACGCGGTGGTGCTGGCGTGGATGCGCGACTGCCTCGCCCTGTGGAAGGAGGCGGGGTGGGGCTGGGCGATGTGGAACTTCCGCGGCGCGTTCGGCGTGCTCGACTCGGGGCGGGCCGACGTCCAGTACGAGGACTTCCGCGGCCGCAAACTCGACCGCCAGATGCTCGACCTGCTGCGCGAAGTGTAATCCCATGAAAGGCTGCCTCCAATCGTGTAAGTGTAGGGTGGGTGCTCCGCACCCACGCGGTCTTGGTTCATGCCGTTATTCAGGTGATCCATACTCCATCCCCGTTGCCTGTTGCCGGTTCCCGATTCCGGCCGTTGCCGCTATTGCGCGGTCGCCTTCGGCTCGCCGCTGAACGTGGGGCCTTCGACCTACGGCGACCAACCTCTTTGACCTCCGCCCATTCTTGAGGTATATTCTCTGTAGCCCGAGAGCGAGGGGGCTCGATTGCCCGGGTAGATGCCGGCGCGAGACTTGCCGGCGGAGGGCGGCAGCCTGTGAGATTCCGAGGGGTAGTGCACCTGGCAGCCATGGCGCTCGTCGTCTCGTGGGCGGCGACCGCATCGGCCACCACCGTCCAAGACATTGTCAATAACGTCAGCCTCGACAGTTACACCGCCTACCTCGACGGCCACCTATACACGCACGACGGCAACTCGCGCGGGTTCGACGTGAGCGGCTCGACGCGCTATCCTGCCGCCGACCACGACCCGGCGCGCGACTACATCTACAGCCAGTTCGCCTCATTCGGCCTCACCACGTCGCTCGACCCGTTCTCGTTCACCACCGGCACAAACACGTACCTGGGCGCGAACAACGTGGTCGGCGTCAAGACGGGAAAGACCCGGCCGGGCGACATCTACATCCTCGGCGCACACTACGATTCGGTGCAGAACCCCGGGGCCGACGACAATGCGAGCGGCGTGGCCGGAGTCGTTGAAGCCGCCCGGGTCCTCTCGCAGTACCAGTTCGACGCCACGCTTGTTTTCGTCGCCTTCGATGCCGAGGAGAAGGGGCTTTACGGCAGCGCTCATTACGCGGCCGATGCCGCCGGCCAGAACATCCTCGGCATGGTTTCGCTCGACATGATCGCCTACAACCCCGCGGGCACGCACCACAACAAGGTGTATGTCTACGGCCGCAGCGCCTCGAACCCGATCAAGCAGGCGCTGGCCGACGCAGTGACGGGCTACAGCGGCGGAATCACGCCCGAGGTCGGCGGCGACGAGCCTTACAGCGACCACGCCCCCTTCGAGGCCGCAGGCTGGCAGGCGTGCCTCTTAATCGAGCATGCCGTGTGGGCCAACCCGAATTACCATGCGCAGGCCGACAGCGCCGACACGGCCGGCTATCTTGACTACGCCTACGCCACGGGCTTGACGCGAGGCGCCGTCGCTTATGCCGCCGGCGCGGCCGGGATCGTTCCCGAACCCACGACGATGCTCATGCTGACGCTGGGCGCGCTGGTGATCTTGGCCCGCAGGCGGTCGGCAAGAACAGCCCTTGCGCGCCTTACTTAGCCCCCGCGAATACACGGGGGGCGGTGCCGCGATGGCCGTTCAGGCCGGGCGTGGCCTATCGCCCCTTGTGTGTCCACCGGGGGCTGAATGGGCGGCTGGGCGCCCCGCGCATTATCTGGCCGCTTCGCACTTCAGATTGCCTTTCTTGCCCCCGTGCGTTCTAATACGGTTATGGCCGCCCCCTTGCTTGAACCTTCCGAACCGCTGACGCCGGAGCCCGAAAGGCCCGTGACCGTCGGCGAACTCACGCGCCGCATCACTGCGACGCTCGAGATGGAGTTCCCCGACGTCTGGGTCGTCGGCGAGATTTCGAACTTCAATCGCCACACCTCGGGCCACGTCTTCTTCACCCTGAAAGACGAGCGTGCGGCCATCCGGTGCGTGCTGTGGAAGTCCGGCGCCGGGCGCCTGTCGGCCGAGATCAAGGACGGCGTGGAGGTCGAGGTCCGCGGCCACGTCAGCGTTTTCGAGAAGCAGGGCAACTACCAGGTTTACGTTTCGAGCATCCGGCCGCGCGGCCTCGGGGCCCTCGAGGTGGCGTTCCGCAAACTCAAGGAACGTCTCCAGAAGGAGGGCCTGTTCGACCCGGCCCGGAAGCGCCCTCTGCCCCGCTTTCCGCGGCGGGTGGGCGTGGTCACGAGCCCCACCGGGGCGGCCATCCGCGACATCCTGAAGGTCCTGGCGCGCCGCTGGCCGGCCGCCGAGATCGTTGTGGCCGCCGCGCGGGTCCAGGGCGAAGGCGCCGCCCCCGAGATCGTGCGGGGCATCGAGAACCTCAACCGCCTGGGCGACATCGACCTCGTGATCGTGGGCCGCGGCGGCGGCAGCCTCGAAGACCTCTGGCCGTTCAACGAGGAATCGGTGGCCCGGGCCATCTACGCCTCGGGCGTGCCGGTCGTCAGCGCCGTCGGCCACGAGACGGACTTCTCGATCAGCGACTTCGTGGCCGACGTACGGGCGCCCACGCCCTCGGCCGCCGCCGAACTGGCGGCCCCCGACCGGCAGGCCGTGGCGGCCGCGCTCGACGCCACCTTCGTGCGGATCGCGCGGGGCCTCACCCACACGCTGGACCTGCTGAAGGACGAACTCGCGCTGTTCGAGGCCAACCGGCACTTCCGGTTCCCCCAGGAGATGGTCCTGGCGCGCGTCGAGACCGTCGAGGACCTCCTCGCGCGCCTGACGGCGGTCATGCGCGACGTGTGGACGCGCCTTCGATTCCGACTGGAGCGGGCGACGGGCGGCCTGGCGCAGCACGCCCCGCGGGCCGCCCACGAGCGGGCCGTAGGGGGAGTGGCCATGGCTATCCATCGCCTCGCCGCCGCCGAGCGGACGCTCCTTGCGCACCGCTGGGGGGCCAACGTCGAGCGCCTGGCCGGGCGGCTGGAAGACCTGCACCCCAACCGAATCCTCGCGCGCGGCTACAGCCGCACCGTGCTCGAGCGCACCGGCCGGACGCTCACCCGCGCGGCCGACGCCCGGGCGGGCGACATGCTTCAGACGCACCTGGCCCAGGGCGAACTGGCGAGCCGCGTGACCAATGAGCGAAGCCAGAGCGCGGCGGGGCTCCGACCCGCCGCGCCCGACGATGCTGCTGCCCCGCAGCGGCCGCCGGGCAAGCCCCGGCGCGACAAGGGGCCGAGCCTCTTCGATTGAGATCTGCGCGTGGGTGCAGAGCACCCACCCTACATGACCGGGAGGGCCCCCATGGCCAAGAAGAAACCTGACGACAAGCCGACATTCGAGCAGCGCCTGGCGCGGCTGGAGCAGATCGTCGAGAAACTCGAGTCCGGCGAGGTCGGCCTCGACGAGTCGCTGAAACTCTACGCCGAGGGGGCCGGCCTCATCCGCGACTGCCGCAAAATCCTCGGAGAGGCCGAGAAACGCATCACCAAACTCACCGAGGCGGCCTCCGGCGAACTCGGCACCGAGCCGTTCGAACCCGAAGAAGCCGACGACGAAGGCGACAAGGGAGAGTAGCCGCCCCGAGCCTCGCCCACGGAGGATACCATGCGAAGACACCTCGTCGGCGCACTCCTTCTGGCCGCCGTCCTCGCCGCCGGATGCTCCCCGCAGGCCGAGCGCGCCGTCCTCTACCAGACGGCCACGATCAACATGCTCCTGGAGGGCCTGTACGAGGGGAACGTGACTCTGGAGGAACTCGCGCGGCACGGCGACGTCGGCATCGGCACCTTTGATGCGCTCGACGGCGAACTCATCATGCTCGACGGCCGCGTGTACCAGGTCCGGGCCGACGGCAAGGTGTATCGCCCGGGGCCGCAAGCGACCACGCCCTTCGCCACGGTCACGTACCTGAGGCCCGACAAGTTCATCTCGATCGACGGAGCGGTCGACCTCGGGCAACTCGAGGCGCTCCTGGACCAGGCAGCCCCCCTCAAGAACCTGCCGCTGGCGGTCAAGATCACGGGCCGGTTCAAGTACGTGAAGACCCGCAGCGTGCCGCGGCAGGAGAAAGACCGGACTCGCCTCGTGGAGGTCACGAAGCAGCAGCCGATCTTCGAGTTCCGCGATGCGGCGGGAACGTGCGTCGGTTTCCGGTGCCCCGACTACATGAAGGGGTTGAACGTGCCGGGGTACCACTTCCACTTCCTCACAGCCGACCGTACGGGCGGCGGCCACGTGCTTGAGTTGGAGGTCGAGAAGGTGCAGGCCGAGGCCCTTTACGTGTCCGAGATTCACGTCTCGCTGCCGCGGACCGAGACGTTCGGCAAGGCCAGCCTCGGCGGCGACCGCGCCGCGGAACTCCAGCGCGCCGAGAAATAACCGCGACCTCGGCGCGGGGGGCCGTGCGAGCCGTTCATGCGCCACGGGTTGGCGGACAACCCATAGCACATGATAGACCAGTTCCAGCAATACCGCATCAGACCGAGCACCAGGAAGGAGCGGATATGAGCCCGGCGATCAACCTGTACGAGATGTGGCCCCTCAGGGGGCTCTTGGCCTTCGTCCTGGCACTCGCCGCGTCGTCAGCGCCAGCCGCCTCAGGCGCCGAACCCGCCGACGCCTACAACGTCAAGGCCTTCGGCGCCAAGGGTGACTCCAAGACCGACGACACGGCGGCGTTCCAGGCGGCACTCGATGCGGCCGGAAAGGCCGGCGGCGGCACTGTTTACGCCCCGCGCGGCAATTACTTCTTCGCCGGGCACCTCAATGTGCCGAGCGCGGTGACGCTGGCCGGCGTGTGGCAGTCGGTCCCGGCGCACAACGGCATCCGCGATCGTGGCATGCCCAAGCCTACCGACGACGGCACCACCTTCCTGGTGACGGAAGGCGCGGGCAGGGAAGACTCGCCCCCCTTCATCACCCTGAATACCAACAGCACACTGCGCGGCGTGGTCCTGTACTGGCCCGAGCAGAACGAGGACGCCGAGCCGAAGGCCTACCCGTGGGCCGTCGCCATGCGCGGCAAGAACCCCGCCGTCCTCGACGTGGAACTCCTGAACCCGTACAGCGGCATCGACGCGTCGAAGAATGAGCGGCACCTGGTGCGGAACGTCCAGGGGCAGCCGCTGAGGCGCGGCATCTGGGTCGACGAGATCTACGATATCGGCCGCATCGAGAACGTCCATTTCAACCCGTGGTGGAGCACGAAGCCAAAACTCTTCCAATGGCAGATGGCCAACGGCGAGGCGTTCATCTTCGGCCGCACCGACTGGCAGTACGTCAGCAACACGTTCTGTTTCGGCTACAAGGTGGGCTATAGGTTCATGCAGTCGAAGGCAGGTGTGTGCAACGGGAACTTCCTGGGCATCGGCGCCGACGATTGCTGGACGGCCCTGGTGGTCGAGCAGTGCGCCCCGTTCGGCCTCCTCATCACCAACGGCGAGTTCGTCTCGTTCCACGGGCCAGACCCGACCATGGTCGCGGTCGCGGCCACCAACTCGGGCAGCGTGCGGTTCTCAAACTGCGCGTTCTGGGGCCCCTGCAACCAGATCGCCCGCATTGCCGGCAGCGGCACCGTCGGTTTCGGCGATTGCACGTTCGTCCAGTGGGGCGGGAGCGACAGGAACCGCCCGGCCATCCAGGCCAGGGGCGGCACGGTGCTCGTGCGCGGGTGCGAGTTCCGGGAAGCGAAACCCCACATCGACCTCGGGCCGGAGGTCCGCCGCGCGGTCATCACGGGGAACGTCTTTGCCGGCACGGTGCGCATCAACAACCAGTCGAAGGGCAACGTGCAGATGGGCGAGAATGCGGGCGAGACGAAGTAAGGGCCGCTGGCCGGCCGACAACATGCCCAGCCAGCGGCGCGCTGGGCATGCCGCCCTCATCGCCCTGCATCAAGTCGGCCGCTGGCAGTACAGCGTGCGGAAGTACTCCTTCACCTTCGGGTCATTGTAGAACACCAGGCTCAGGATGCCGACCGTGACGGAGATCATGTTGCAGTTGATGATGTTGACGATCTGCATGACCGCCAGGTAATTGGCCGGCCTCACCGCGCGGATCGGGTCGGGCAGCACCTGGGTCGCGTAGACGACCTCAAGGATGCCCAGCACGATCGAGTAAATCGCGATGGGGGCGCAGCAGATCGTCACCACGCCGCAGATGTAGATCGCCGTCAAGATGAGGCCGCCAAAGATGTTCAGGATCCCGTCCACGAGGCACATGATGGCGATGGCCTGGACGTAGCCGGGCTTCGGCGGAATCGCCGGCGCAGCAGGCGCCGGCACGGTCGGCAACTGTGTCATCGTAGTCCCTCCTGAAGGTCAGCGTTTCTTGCGTTTTCCGCCTGAGGCCTGGCGCTTGGCCCACTTCTCGGCCTTGGCGGCCTTACGGGCGGCGCGCTCGGCCTTGTGTTGGCGGCGGGCGACGACTTCGGATTCGACGGGGCGGCCCGGGCGGGGCGTCGTGACCGGCTCCAGGTCGAGTTCGCGCCGCGAGATCTTGACGCCCGCGATCCGGACCTCCAGCGTCGACCCGACCCGGAGGACCCGGCCCGTGCGGCTGCCAAGGAGCGCCCAGCGCCGCTTGTCGAACCGGTACTGGTCGTCCTTGAGGCTCGAGATGTGCACCAGGCCGTCGATCAGGAGATCCGGGCTCTCGACGAACAGGCCGAACTGCTGGACGCCCGTTATGACGCCCGTGAACGTCTCGCCGATGCGGGTCTCGAGGTACTCCAGGAGTTTGATCTTCGTGAGTTCCCGCTCGGCGGCCTCGGCCTGGCGCTCGGTCTCGGACGAGTGGGCCGCGATTGCAGCGAGCGCCTTGGCGGCCGGGTCGTGCGCCTCGTCCGGGGCCTGCTTGTGCCGCCCGCCCTTGTGCCGGGGGGCGCCGCCGCGGACCAGCGCGTCGAACGCGCGGTGGACCGTCAGGTCGGGGTACCGCCGGATGGGCGACGTGAAGTGGCAGTACGCGCCCGAGCCGAGGGCAAAGTGGCCCTCTTTCTTGATGCTGTACTCGGCACGCTTCAGGCTCCGAAGGACCGCCATGTGGATGCCGTACGCCTCCGGCTTGCCGCGCACCGCGTTCAGGAGGCGCTGGAGTTCGTGGCGGTCGCGCGGGGACGCCAGCGCGTAGCCGACGCTGCGGGCGAAGTGCATGAGGTCCTCGGCGGCCTCGTCGCCGGGCTCGGGATGGATGCGGCGGATGTACGTGAGGCCGCCGCGGTCGAGTTCGCGGGCCACCGCCTCGTTGGCCTCGACCATGAACATCTCGATGATGCGATGGCTGAAACTGGTGTCCTGGGGATGGGCGGCGATGACGCGGCCGTCGTCGTCGAACTCCAGGTCGACCTCGGGCAGGTCGAGTTCGAGGTACCCCTGCCGCCGCCGCCGCGCGAGGAGTTTCTTCGCCAGGCGGTTCATCGCCTCCAGGAGTTGCACGATCCTGGGCGGCAGGCCGCCGGTCTGGCCGTCCAGCACGGCGCTGGCCTGCTCGTACGTCAGGCGCTTGGCGCTCTTGATGAACGAGTTGGCGAGTTCGACGCCGAGGGGCTCGCCCTGGGCGTCTAACGTGACGAAGGCGCTCTTGGTGAACCGCGTGCGGCCCTCCTGGAGGCTGCACACGCCGTTCGAGAGGACCTCGGGCAGCATCGGCAGGACCTTCAGCGGCAGGTATACGCTCGTGCCGCGCTCGCGGGCCTCGGCGTCGAGGGCCGAGCCTTCCTGCACGAAGTGGGCGACGTCGGCAATGTGGACGCCGAGCGTGGCGGTGCCGTCGGCGTGCTCCGCCAGGCTGATGGCGTCGTCGAAGTCGCGGGCGTCGGCCGGGTCGATGGTGATGATGGTATCGTGCGTCAGGTCCCGCCGGCCCTCGAGGGCGGCATCGTCAGTGCGCGAGGCGGCGGCCCGGGCCTCGGCCAGGACCTCGGGCGGAAACTCGTCGGCCAACTCGAACTGCCGGATGACAACCAGCGTGTCGACGCCCGGCGCGCCGCGCTCGCCCAGGACCTCGGTTATGACGGCCTCGCCGGGCTCGGCTCGCAGGCCGTACTTGAGGACCTCGAAGACGACCTTGTCTTTGGGCTTGGCGCCGGCGCTGGAGGCGTCGGGCACGGCGAAGTCCTGCTGGAGGATGCCGCCGTCGGGCCGCACGATCGGCCCGCTGTCCGTGGTGTAGTAAGTGCCGACGAAATGCGTCTGGCCGCGCTCGCGGATCTCGACGATGCGTCCGTAGTAGCCGCGCGGCGACTTGCCGGTCACCTCGGCGACGACGGTGTCGTTGGTGACGGCGCCGAGGGTCTCTTCGGGCGGAATGAAGACGTCCTCGCCGGCCGTGATGCCGTCGGCGACCGCGGGCTCAACGAACCCGAAGCCGCGCTGCGACTGGCTGAAGCGGCCCTCGACGGTCCGTCCGCGGCGCCGGGCGGCCGGGGCCTCTTCGCGCGGCACTTGGAGGCGGCCCTGGGGGCTGAACGCGATCTCGCCGTCGGAGATCATGCGCTTCACCAGCGCCCGGAACTCGGCATAGTCCTCCTCGGCCACGTCGAAGAACCGGGCCAGGCGCCGCAGTTTCATCGGGTGATAGTGATGCGACTGCATGTGGGCCAGAATCTTCTCGCGTGTGGTCATTCGTAGTCTTTCTTGATCTGGATTATGCAGCCAGTATACGCCACGGGGGCGAACGCGGCAATTCTCATTCGACGGCCCCCCCACGCAGCCGCCACTCGGCCTATTGGGCCACTCTCGCGCGCCGGCCCTGTCGCGCGCCGGCCGCCGGCCCTTGCGTTCAGGGCCGCCATGCCGTAGGCTGTCGGAATGCACCAGCACACGGGGAGACCTTCATGGTCGACAATCTCGAGGAGATCCTGAACCTGGCCGCCACCCTCGGGCGGGCGATCCGCCGGCATACGCGCTACGCGGGGCTGCGAGAGGCCGACAACCGCGTCCGGGCCGACAAGGCCGCCACCGAGGCGCTCGACGCCTACAACCGCACCGCCGCCGACTTCACGCGCAAGGAACGTTCGGGCCAGCCCATCGAGGTGGAAGAGAAGCGCCGCCTCGAACGCCTGCGCCAGGTCGTGGCCTCGAATGATACCATCAAGTCGTTCATGCGGGCACACGCCGACTTTGCGGAACTGATGCGACGGATGAATGAGACCATCCACGGGGCGATGAACACACCCGACGAACCGGAGCAGGGCCAGGCGCCCCAAGCGCCTTCCGGCCCGGAAACGCCGAAGACGTGAATCTGCCTACAGTCCGCCCTTGAGGGGCCGACCTGAATCCTCTTCCTCGTCGGCCGGCTCATCCAGCCCCTTGTAGAGCGACCCGCCGAACATCTTGTTGAAGCCGGTCCAGCGGCGCAGGGGGTCGGCGTCGGCGGCCACGTCGCGCCAGAACGCGTACAGTTTGGCGTCGAGGTTGTCGAGGTGGTGGATCGCGAACGCCTCGGCGGTCATCGGCAGTTTCGGGCTGCCGAACTCATGCGTCCCGTGGTGCGCCAGCACCAGGTGCCGCAGCACGTTCGCCAGTTCCTCTGGAAACTCCTTGCCGGCGGCGCGGACGGCCCGGACCTTCTCCTCGAGCATCAGGACGCCCTGCACGATGTGCCCGACGAGCCGCCCGGCGTCGGTGTAGCCGAGCGATTCCTGGTACGCCAGTTCCCGGGTCTTACCGATGTCGTGCCAGAGGATGCCCACCAAGAGGAGGTCGCGGTCGAGTTGCGGGTAATGCTGGCAGACGAGGACGGCGGTCTCGGCGACGCTCAGGGTATGCTCGAGCAGGCCGCCCAGGTAGGCGTGATGGAGTTTCTCGGCCGCCGGGGCGCGCTTGAGCGAAGCCGCCAGCGCCTCGTCGGCCCAGACGGCTTCGAGGAACGCCTTGAGGGCGGGCCGCTGGACCAGGGCCATCACTTCCTTGAGGCGCGCGAACTGCTTGTCGGGGTCGCCCGTGCCGACGGGCAGGAAGTCGTCGAGGTCAACCTCCGACTCGCGGGCCGGTCGCATCGCCTCGATGACGACCTGGAGCGCGCCGCCGAACTCGCCCACGCGCCCCTTCACGAGCGCGTAACCGCCCTGCGGGATGGCCGCGAAGAGCGCCTGCGTGGCGTCCCACATGATGGCGGGGAGTTCGCCCGTGCGGTCGCGCAGTTTGGCCGAGATGAACAGGGCCCCCTTCTTCGTGGTCCGCAGGTCCTTCTGGGCCACCTGGAAAACCTGCTCGACGATCTGGCCGGGTGTGGTCAACTGCTCAATATAGGCTCGCGGCATCATGGCACCTTTCGCCCAGGCATCAGGGCTGCTTCCTGGTTCGGTCGGGGTTGGCGGCACTGAAGAAACGGTCGAGCGCGGCCCGGGTGACGGCGATCGACGTCTCCTTGCCCGCATAGGTGGCGCGGTAAAGCGCCGCCTCGCGGACCGAGCCGAGCGCCGGCCGCCCGGGCGCATATTCCAGGGCCAGGTCGATAGACGGCTCCAAGAGGTTCAGGCCCGATCCGATGAAGGCGGCCCCATCCTCCGAGGCGAACTCGATGCTGGCACGGAGCGGTTCGGCCGGGCGCGAAAGGTCCAGGACTGCGACGGCCGACCGGAACTCCAGGCCCAGCCGGATCAGAAAATCCGTGCCGACGAGCCGGCCGATCTCCAACTGGCTCATGCGGCTGCGGCCGGAATTCGCCAGGAGATCGTCCCGGGCCTTCTGAAGCACCTGGCGCAAGCCTTCCGGAGCGCGGGCCGCCGCCAGGAGTTCACCGGGCCGGTCGAGCGCCTGGCGCCAGAACGTCTGGGCCGGCCCTGCCTTGCCGCCCTCGGCGGCGGCCGCCATCCGGGCCAAGTAGTCGGGCGTGCCTATGAGGACCAGACGCGGGGCGAGCACCGCCAGGAATGTCCCCGGGCCGTGCACGTAGGCCTGGCGGTCGAAGCCCGGGGCCGTGGCAGTCTTGGCCCGCTTCTTGAAAAGGGCGGCCGCCTCGACGTCGCGGGTCATCGCCAGCAGCGCGCCCCAACTCGACTCCCGGGGCCTGCCGTCCTTAAACTGCATGGCCAGCGCAAAGACCCCGTCGGCCACGTCCTTCTCGGCATCGATCGCCAGCGGCGACTCGCGGACCGCCTTCTCGCGGTCGATGACCTTGGAGGCCGCCGCGGCCTTCCAGAGGTCGGAAGCCATGAGCGGCCCCGGCCGGGCACGCAGGGCGAAGAGGGTCTCTTCCGGGATGCACCCGACCAGGTCGACTGTCGCGCCCGCAGGCGCGGCAGGCGCTGGCGACCCGGCCGGCGCCGTTGCGGCGGCCAGACCCAGCACCACCGCCGCCCACAGGCTTCGCCTCATGACCTGCCTCCTTCGCATCGTGGTTCCCGGATGCCGCCCTAAGGGCGTCATGTGGCACGGCGGGCTTGTCCCGCCGTGGTGCAGTCGCCGAGATCTCCCACGGCCGGACAAGCCGGCCGTGCCACATGTGCGCTTTACGACGCGCCATACTTCTCAACGCCCCAGGCTCTCCAGCGTTTCCTTGTACAGCGCCTTGAACGACGCCGCCTCGACGTACTCGACGTGCCCGTCGGCGAAGAGGACGTTCAGCCCCGCCGCCGAAGCGTCTTTCGGCGACACCTCGTAGGCGAGGACGCGGGCATACGCCTTCTGGCCGACGGCCGCCTTCGTCAGAGGCACGAGTTCGTAGTCGCCGGTCGGCAGGTGGTCCTTGAGGGCCGGGTTCTCGAGCAGCGCCGGCTCGCGCACGAGTTCCGCGCGCACCAGGTCAGCCCACGTAGCGGGGTACTTGCCCTGGCGGGTCACGTAGATGGTGATCGCGACGCCGAGTTTCCGCAGGTTCTCGGCGCTCTCGGCCCGGCCGGCCGTGCCCCGGCGGGCCTCGACGAGTTGGTCCACGAGACGTTCAATGGCCGCCCGCGGCATCGTGAGGCGGACCGAGGGTCCGTCGGCCACGGCGCGGTAGAATGTCGCCGCCGGCGCTTCGTCCAGCGGCGCGCCCCCCACGAGCGCAGGGATCGCGATCTGGATCGGGTCGGCCATCGCCTGGAGGATCGCCACCATGAACGGCGCCATCTGCTTTGAGGCGAACTTGAGGTCGGCCCGCAGGGCGTCGTCGGGGCGCACGAGGTACACCGAACCCGTCGCGCTCTCGGCCTCCAGGGCCACGCGGAACAGGTTGTAGGAGATCGCGAACTCGATGAAACGGTCGGCGCTCATGTCGGCCTTCAGCGTGCTGCGGTGCATCTTGGCGTACGCGTCGCCGAGCATCTTCTTGAAGGCAGGCGGCACGACCGCCGCGAAGGTGACGTCGCCCGGCCAGGCCAGACTGTCCAGCGGCAATTGCCCGCCGGGCTTCGCTTGACCGTTCTGCCGACGCTGGAGGGCGCGGAGGAAAACCGGGCCACGGCCGATGACCACGATGCGCGGCTGCGGCACCGCCAGTTCGTAATCGTCAGCCACGCGGTACAGCGTGGCGCCAAGTTCGGCGCTGGCCCGGCTCTCGACGCGCTCCTTCAGCAGGTCCTCGGGGCGCACGTCGCGGTACATCTCCAGGATGAGGGCAACACTGACGTCGTCGAGTTGGTCGTCCTTCCACTGGAGTTGGGCCTCGAGGACGGCGGTGGAAACCTGATTCTGGATATCGATCTCGATGGGCTTGGGGAGTTGCTGGACCAGTTGCCGGTAAAGCCCGGCGTCGGGGGCGGCGAATCGCTTCCACACGTCGGCCCTGACGAGTTGGCCGACGCGGACGAGGACCGCCAGGTCTGCCTCGTCGGTCACGTAGTTGAAGATAACGGACCGCGCGGCGGGCTTCTCGGCGGCAGGCGGCGGTGTCGCGCTCGGCGCGGCCGGGACGGCCGGCGTGGCGGGCGCGCCGACCGGCTTGGCCAGCACGGGTTCGGGCAGATCGTCCGGCGGCACTTCGGCGTAGAGCATCGCGGCCGCCGCGAGCACAACGATCAGGAGAATGGTTCTGGCCATAACGTTCCCTTCGGACCGACCCATGGGTAACGAGGCCATTATAGGGCCGCCGGCCGGACGCGGCCATGCTTTTCGGCAGGGGCGCGGGCCCAACTTTCGCTTGCCACTCGCCGCCTGCCCGCCTATCATTCGAGGGTTCAGGACGGAGTGCGGCCCCCGCAGGAGAGGCCCGAGGCCCCATGGCAAACGAATACGAGGAGCAGCGACGGCGCAAGGCCGCGAGCCTCCGTGAGAAGGGCCTCGACCCGTTCGGCCACCGCTACGGCGAGACGATCTCGGCGGCGGAGGCCCGGAACCGGTTCGAGACCGCCGGTGAAGACACGCCGGCCCGCGTGGCGGGGCGGCTGGCTGCCCTCCGCGAGTTCGGCAAACTCGTCTTCGCGGACCTCACGGACTGGTCCGGGCGGATCCAACTCGCCTTCAACAAGAAGACCCTCTCGCCCGAGGACTGGGAGCGGGTGAAACTGCTGGACCTCAGCGACTGGGTCGGCGTCGAGGGCCGGCTTGTCAAGACGCGGACCGGCGAGATCACGATCGACACGCAGAAGTTCGAGATCCTCTCGAAGGCGCTCCTGCCCCCGCCGGAGAAATGGCACGGCCTAGTCGACGTCGAGGCCCGGTACCGCCAGCGGTACGTCGACCTCTTCGCAAACCCCGAGGTGCGGGACCTCTTCCTGAAGCGGTCGCTCATCCTCGACGAGATCCGCCGGTTCCTGCGCGAGCGCGGGTTCGTGGAGGTTGAGACGCCCACGCTCCAGCCGATCTACGGCGGCGCGGCCGCGCGGCCCTTCGTCACGCACCACAACACGCTCGACGCGGACCTGTACCTGAGGATCTCGCCGGAACTGTACCTGAAGCGGCTGCTCGTGGGCGGCATGGAACGCGTCTTCGAGATCGGCCGGGTCTTCCGCAACGAGGGCGTCGACACGCGGCACAACCCCGAGTTCACCCTCATGGAGTTGTACCAGGCCTACGCCGACTACACCGACATGATGGAACTCGTGGAGACGCTCATCGAGAGCCTCGCCAGGATCGTCTCGGGCGGCAAGACGTGCCTGCCCTTTGGCGACCTCATGATCGAGTACAAGGCCCCGTGGCAGCGGGCGGTCTACGGCGACCTTCTGGAGGAGCACGCGGGGGTGGCCCTGGGCGATGAGACGGCCATCCGCGCAAAGGCCCGAGAACTCGGCATCGAGGAATCGAACAAGCACGTCGACGTGGTCACGCACGACGTCTTCGAGGCCACCGTCGAGCGCCATCTCGTGCAGCCGACGTTCGTCAAGGACTGGCCCGCGCGGCTGTGCCCGCTGACGAAACGCAAGGCCGCCAGCCCGAACATAGCCGAGCGGTTCGAGCCGCTCGTGGCCCGGATGGAGATCGGCAACGCCTACACGGAACTCAACGATCCGGACGTGCAGTTGGAGGCTTTCCGGATACAACTGGCCGGGCAGACCGAGACGATGGCGGTAATGGACGAGGACTTCATCGAGGCCCTCAAGTACGGGATGCCGCCGGCGGGCGGCCTGGGCATCGGCATCGACCGGGTGGTGATGTTGCTCTTGAACGCGGCGAGCATCCGCGACGTGGTGCTGTTCCCACAACTGCGCCCCCGCGGGTCGGGCGGCGGCGAGAGCGCCGCCCCGGCCGGCCAGTAGCATGGCGCCATTCAGCCCCCGGTGAATCGCCGCGGCTAAGCAGGCAAGTCTCACATAAGGTCAAATCGGATGCAAGATCAATGGCTGGCCTCGCCCTGGCTGATCCCGGCAGTCATCGCCGGGGTCTTCGTGGCGCTGGGCCTGCTTGCCGTCGTCCTGTGGACGCCGGTCTACAAGCACATCATCTGCCTCAAGTACCTGTTCTGCGGGTGGAAGGCCGTCGTGCCGATGGTCTCGGCCCTGCCGGCCGCGCTCGGCGTGTTCCTCCTGATCCTCGTGTTTGCCATCATGGACGGTTTCGTGGCCGAGACGCGCGAGATGACGCGCGGCACGCTGGCCGACGTCATCGTCGACGCCCACATGGAGGGCCTGCCGTACTACGACGACCTCGTGCGGCAGATCGAGAACATCGAGGGCGTCCAGACCGCCACGCCGATCGTCCAGGCGTACGCGGTCATGCGCCTGAAGCCGCGGTTCGCCGGCATCAAGCCGCTCGTGCGGCCGTGCATCCTGATCGGCATCCGGCCCGCCGAGAAGGCCGAGATGGGCCGCTTCCACGAGTATCTCCAGCGGCAGCGCGGGGCCGAGTATCTGGCGGCCGACGTCCTGCACGTGCCGGAGTTCCTCCGCCCCAGGTCCGAGCCGCCGCACCGGGGGTGCATCGGCGGGATCGGCCTCATCGGCACACCGATGCCCAAGAAGGTCAGGGAGATCGTGCAGGCGGGGGCGGAGTGGCGCGTCCTCCTCTGGTTCATGACGGGCCTGGCCGCCGTGATCACGCTCTTCGTCTGGCAGGCCAGCCGGCGGCGCCACGGCCGGCGCCTATGGCAGATCGCCGCCCTGGTGTGGGCCCTTTCGGTGGCGGCGCTGGCGGTCGCCGCAGCCCTTATTCCGGTCGTCCCGACCGAGGTCGAGCGGACGCAGGTCATCGACCTCCCGCTGCTCGACTACGGCGCGGACCTCGTGGTCTCAACGATCCCGGTCCGCCCGAGCGGCGCCCTGGAGGTCGAGGCCGGCGGCATACCGAAGGTCAGCAGCCGCGTTCTGACGCTTGTCGATACCTTCAAGAGCGGCTACTGGGAGGCCGACTCGACCAACGTGTACGTGGACTTCGCGACGGCCCAACAGATGGCGGGGATGGAGTCCCAGAGCGCCTCCGACGGCCGGCCGGCCGCGCCCGCCCGGGCAAGCCAGATCCAGGTCAAGATCGCCGACCCCGCCCGCGGGCCTGAGATCGCCCGGAAGATCGAGGCTGCCTGGCGCCAGTTCGTGCGAGAGCGGCCCGAGGTGGGGTTCCTCCCCTTGACGGTCAACACCTGGCAGACCCAGCAGCGGATGATCCTGACGGTTGTCGAGGTCGAACGCAACATCACCGCCCTGATGCTCGGGATGATGTTCCTGGGCTTCGGCATCCTCATCGCGCTCATTTCGTACGTCATGGCCTACATCAAGAGCCGCGACGTCGGCATCCTGAAAGCCGTCGGGGCGCGCGACGTCGGCGTCGGCAGCCTCTTCCTGGGGTACGGGTTCATCATCGGCCTCCTCGGCACGGCGATCGGACTGGTGGGCGCCCTGCTGATGCTCCATTACCTTGACCCCATCGAAATATGGGTGAACTCGACGCTGGGCATCGACGTGTTCCCGCGCGAGATGTACTACTTCGACCACATTCCGCAGCACCTCTCGCGCGAGTGGTGCGTGGCGGTGTGCGTGGGCGTCCTGGTCCTCTCGACGCTGGCGAGCATGGCGGGAGGCCTCCTGGCGGCCCTCAAGCAGCCGGTGGAGGCGCTGCGGTATGAGTGAGACCATCCTCCAGGCCCACGGGCTCACGAAGGACTACGTCATGGGGGCGACGCGCCTGCGAGTCCTGCACCAGGTGACGCTGAGTGTCGAGCGCGGCGAGTTCCTGTGCATCCTCGGCCCGTCGGGCAGCGGCAAGAGCACCCTCCTGCACCTCCTGGGCCTGCTGGACCGGCCCACGGAAGGCAGCGTGATCTTCGAGGGCCAGGACGCCTTTGCCCGGCCCAAGCGTTGGCGCGACCGCATGCGCAACGAGGCCATCGGCTTCGTCTTCCAGTTCTACTACCTGATGCCGGACCTCTCGGTCCTGGAGAACACGCTGCTGCCGGCCATGATCCGGACGCCGCTGGTGAAGTGGCCGCTGGCGAAGCGCCGCCACCGCGAGCGGGCCGCCCAGGTGCTGGCCGACCTGGGCCTTGCCGAGCGCATGCTCCATCTGCCGCAAGAACTCTCGGGCGGCGAACGCCAGCGCGCGGCCCTGGCCCGGGCCCTCGTCCACGAGCCGCGAGTGCTCTTTGCCGACGAGCCCACCGGCAACCTCGACACGGCCACCGGCGCCGAGATCATGCGGGTCCTCGCACGCCTCAACAAGAAGGGCGGCCTGACGGTCGTCATGGTCACGCACGACGAGCGAGTGGCCGCCCAGGCCGACCGGGTCCTGAGGCTCCGCGACGGCAGGCTCTTGCACGGCGCCTGAACTGCCGATACATTCTCAGGCCCGACAACAAGAAGGACGGTGCCCATGGGACTCAAAGTCTGGCTCAACGGTAAACTGGTCGACCGCCAGGACGCGAAGATCTCGGTCTTCGACCACGGCCTCCTCTACGGCGACGGCGTCTTCGAGGGCATCCGGTCCTACGGCGGCAAGGTGTTCCGCCTCGAGACCCACGTGCGGCGCCTCTTCGACTCGGCCAACGGCATCCGCCTGGCGATCCCCATGACCCCCAAGGCGGTGGCCGACGCCATCCTGGCCACGCTCCAGGCCAACGGCCTGAAGGACTCGTACATCCGCGTCGTGGTGACGCGCGGCGAAGGCACCCTCGGCCTCGACCCGAACCGCTGCCCGAACCCCAGCGTCTTCATCATCACCGACAAGATCGCGCTCTACCCGCAGGAACTCTATGAGAACGGGCTGGAGATCATCACGGCCGCCACGATGCGGAACCATCCGAACGCCGTCAACCCGCGCCTCAAGAGCCTCAACTATCTCAATAACATCCTGGCGAAGATCGAGGCCATCGACGCGGGCACCCTCGAGGCCGTCATGCTCAACCACCTCGGCTACGTGGCCGAGTGCACGGGCGACAACCTGTTCATCGTGCGCGACGGCGTCCTGTTTACGCCGCCCATCGCCGCCGGCATCCTCGAAGGCATCACGCGCGACGAGATCCTGGGCATCGCCGGCGAGTTCCAGATCCGGGTCCGCGAGGAGAACCTCACGCGGCAGGACCTGTACGTGGCCGACGAGTGCTTCCTGACCGGCACCGCCGCCGAGGTCATCCCCGTCGTGCGGATGGATAAGCGCACCATCGGCACGGGCAAGCCCGGCCCGGTCACGAAGCGCCTGGCCGAGGAGTTCCACCGCCGGACGCGGGCCTGATCAACCCTTCAGTTTCCGGGCGGCACAGCCTGCCCGCCACGGCGGGCGCCGCAGCGTGGCCATGATCCTCCGGGGGCGACAAGCATGCCCGCGCCAGCAGCGGCGGGGGCATGCCGCCCGCCGAGCCGTGGAGTCCAGCAGGTCGTGGGGCTACTTCACCTTCGGCCTGAGCGGCGCATCGGCGACCTTGTAGGTGTAGAAGTGCCGCGCAATCTTCCCGCCCAACCCCTCCGTCAGGATCGCCTCCTGCCGGGTGACCTCGTCGGTGGTCTGGTCGGGCACGGTTTCGGCCGTGACGAGCCTCGCGGCCGCCAGCACCGGCCACACCTGCTCGCCCGTCTCAGGCGAGACGACGTGGACAGCCGTCTCGGCGTAGCCGCGGAACACGTTCGAGCCGGGGGCGTCCTTCAGGCGGAACTCCATCAGTTCCACGTGCAGCACCAGGTCCACGTTGAAGTACTGCCCGGCCTGCGCGACCGACCAGTGCTGGAACTCCGGTTCGGCCTGGCGGGCCTTGCGTACGTTCAGGGCGGGAACGACCGGGCCGCACGCGTTCTTCTCCTTCAGGGCCTTGGCAATCTGGTCGGTGAGGTTCGACTCCAGGCGCGGGTGCTCCGACGCCAGCGACGGGTCCTTCGCGTCCACGAGGATGAGGACGCTCTTGCCCTCGAATTTGAACTCCGCCTCGACGGTGTCTTCGGGCACGAACGGGCCGACCGTCTGGACGAGGACCCACGCGAAGCCCTGGCATCCGCCGGCCGCAAGGGCCGCCGCGGCTGCCAGGAACACGGCCCCCAGGCGCCACGCCAGTGCGCTCACGGCTTGCCTCCCTTGATCTCGACCTGGTACTCGTAGAACTTCTTCACGACGGCCTCGGCGAACGCCAGGTTCGTGTGGGCCCGGATGACGCGCTCGCTCGTGCCGATGACGCCGACCGGCTGGTCTTCGGGGAAGACGATTTCGACGGTCGTGTCGTAGACGGGGTTGCGCGGCGAATCAGCCTTGGCGACCTGGATGCGGGCCCGGACGCGACCGCGGAAGAGGTTCGCCGACCGTTCCTCGATCATCGTGTAGCGCTCCAACTCCACGTACAGGAGCGTGTCGGCCTGGAACGCCTTCGCGATGTCCACCAGGGCCATGTTGGGCCACTCAAGGGTCGACTCCTGCCACTGGACGACCGCCACCGGGTGAACCATCGTCTTTACGCGCGACTTCAGGTGCAGGCCGATCTGGTTGACGATGTCCTTGCTGACTTCCAGGGGCACCATCGGGTCGTTGAAGAGGATCTCGGTGCCCGCGTAGGGGACGATGACCAGGCGCTCGGCCTCGAGGTTGTACTCGGCCTTCACGTTCTCCTTGGGATGGCGGTCGGCAATGGCCCACGGAATGAGCCACTGGCATCCGCCCGCGCTGGCCGCCAAGGCCGCCAGGACGAGGAGCATCGTGATTCGCCGCCAACCGTATCTGTTCATTCCGCACCCCAACTTCTCACAGCGTCGCCCACTTGTAGGCCCACGAGGCCAGCAGGAGCGCCAGCATGGCGCTGGCCGCCGAAATCACAATCGAGGGCCGCGCCAGCGGCCACCAACTGCGGCCGGTCGCAAGCGACCCGATCGCCCCCGCGAGGCCCGCCACCACCCCCAGAAAAACCGCAAGGCCGAACGGTTGGTTGACCAGTGAATCGTAGAACCGTCCGTGGGCCGCCAGAACGTACGACGTCGTTACGCCGCATGTCGGGCACGGCCGGCCGGTCATCAGCAGCATGCCGCATGGCGGCAGACCGAACACCGTGTGGGTGCCGGTACCCATGCGCGATGGCGTGAGGATCACTCCCAGCACCAGGGCGGCGGCACACACGCCCGCCACGGCCACCTGGAGGATGCGTTCGCCGAGTTCCGCCTGCGGCCACCGGGGGCGCGCCGCAAGGTCCGGCGCGCCGCCCACCGGCGCCGCCCCCGCCTGACCCCCGCCCGCACTGGCTGCCGTTTCGCCCACCGTAACACCCCAAGTGCCGACGCGACAACGACTTCCACATGGTATCGCCGCCGGTCAAGGGGGTCAATGGGCGAGGTCTCCGAGTGGCGATGTTCCCGAGTTCGCCGCCCACCTTGGTGGGCGCACGATGCGCGAGCGCGGCGGCTTGGGAAGGCCGCCGGGCGGCACGCGCAGTCATGAATCGCCCCTTAACCGAGACGCGTATCGCAAACCGGCCTTCGCAGAAACGCCCTGGCGCTAGCGCCAGGGGCATGTTGTCCCAAACCCGTATCACCCTCGGCGACAATCAGGGTTTTTCTAAAAAATCGCAACCCCCTGGTCCACCGGCGATTAGGCCGCAATTTCATATAGACCCCACCGCATAACTGCGCAAAAATCGGAGCGCGCCGCCCTTTTGTGAAAGGGCAATGAACCGAGGTGCCAACCATGATGGAACTCGACTTCACAAACTTCGCCGATCCCACGCTCGATGAATCGTTCGTCGAGTACCTCATCAGCGAGGAGTCGCGCGACCGGGCCCTGCACTTCGCGCGCCTGTGGTCCTACTACAAGAACGACCTGACGCCGCTGGGCCTGGGGCTGCCCGAGGCCGAGCGCTCGGCCGACTGGCTGGCGTCGGCCCGACCGTACTACCAGGCCCAGGAGTTCGGGCTGCCGGCGCGGATCACCGGACGTTCTCACCTCGGCTACGGCGGCGCCGGCGTGCCGCAGCCCGCCATCGCCCGCAAGGAAGTCGTCATCGAGAACGACATCGGGTGGCGCATCGACACGGGCGTGCATTTCCTGGTCGGGAGACCCCCCGCGATCGAGAGCCTCGCGCGCCGACCCGAGGATGCCCGGCAGATCGAGGCCGCCCTGGCGGCGGTGTGGCAGGCCAGCGGCGGGCAGGCCCTGATGGAAGAGATCGCGCTTCTCGGCGCGGTCTACGGCTTCGTGGACCTCGTGATCCGCGTGCGCCCGCAGAGCGGCGACGTAGCCGAGGCCCCCGGCGGCGAGGGCGGCGTCCCCGACGGGACGGCCGCCCTCCATGCCGACCGCACCGTCTCGCTGGAGGCCATCGAGGCGCCGAGGATCCTGCCGATCCTCCACGAGCGCGACTACCGGCGCCTGCGCTACTGGGTCCAGGTGTTCCGCCGGCAGGTGAGCGACCTCGCCCCACGTGGACTCGTGGGCCGCCTCCTGGGTCGGCCCGCGCGCCGCGCCGGCGACGTCGAGGTGGTCGAAATCCTCGGCCCCGCCTGGTGGCAACACTACGAGGACGGCCGCCTGGCCGCCGAGGGCGAGAACCCCTTCGGCCGCATCCCCGTCGTCCACGTCCAGAACTTCACCAGCCCGATGCACTACGAGGGGGCCAGCGAGGTCGAGCCGCTCATCGCCCTCCAGGACGAACTCAACACGCGCCTGTCGGACCGGGCCAACCGCGTGACCTTCCAGAGTTTCAAGATGTACCTCGGCAGGGGCATCGACGGTTTCGAGGACCGGCCCGTCGCTCCCGGCCGCATGTGGGCCACCGACAACCCCGATGCCTCGATCGAGGAGTTCGGCGGCGACGCCGAGTGCCCCAGCGAAGACCGCCACATCGACCAGTTGCGCGAGGCCCTCGACAAGACGAGCGGCGTCACGCCACTGGCGGCGGGGCTCCTCAAAGACCAACTGGGGAACCTCACGAGCGCCACCGCCCTCAAGGTGGTCCTCATGGGAACACTCGCCCGGGTCGAGCGCAAGCGCATCACATACGGCGCAGGCCTCACCGAGGCCAACCGCCTTGTCCTTGATGCGCTCGACCGGTTCGGCATCCTGCGGACCGACCCCGCCGACCGCGCGACGCGCCTCCGCTGGCCCAGCCCGCTGCCGATCGACATCAACGAATCCGGTGCCGCTCAACCCGACACCGTCTAGCCGCCCCGCTTACCGGGGCTCGTGTTTGTGAATGTGCGACACGCACCGAAAGGAGGACCCGATGTCAACGGACGTGCGACCCCAGGCGGGTCAGACCACCCAGGACGGGCAGAACGCCCCCGCGCTCTCGCCTCGCGAGAGCCCTCAGACGCTCATTCAGGAGAGCATCAAGTACCGCCGCCGGGCCCAGGAGGCCGAGCGCCGGGCCGAGGCCCTCGAAACCGAACTGGCCGGTTTGCGCGAGACCCAGGAGGGCCGCGCGGGCGCCGTCGAGGCCGAACTCGCCCAGGCCCGGGCCGAGGCCGACACGCTCCGGGGCCGCCTTGAAGGCCTCGAGCGCGACCGGGCGATCGAGCGCGAACTCGTCCGCGCCGGGTGCCCGGACACCGAGACGGCCCTGGCCTTGGCGCACGAGCGGCTCTCCGGCGGCGACCCGCCGGAGGACCTGGCGGCCTTCGTTCGGGGCCTCCTGGAAGAGAAACCGCACCTTCGCGGCGACGGCTCGGCCCGCGGCGGTCCGTCCCTGCCGCCGCCGACGGCCGGCCCCAAACCTGCCGGCGACGGTGCCCCGCGCCGGGCCGCCGAGCGCCTGGCCGACCGGGCACGCCAGACCGGCAGCCCGCGCGACCTGGCGGCTTACATGCGTCTCCGCCGCGGCGTGCGGCCGTAGTCATTCGAGCCCGCCGCAGGGCAGTTGCAGTTCGCGCCCGCCGCGGAAGCGGCGGGAGACGTCAAACAAAGAAAAATCAACAATCCTCGAAAGGAGCACACCATGGCGTTTACCGGAAAAGCGACGTACTCCGCCGGCGCGAGCCTGCCGGAGATCGCGGAAGACGTGTCGGACCTCGTGGCCATCGTCAGCCCGTTCGAGACGCCCCTGCTCGACGCCCTCGGCGACCCGCAGGCCGAGGCCCGCTCGACCCACCACGAGTGGCTCGAAGACACGCTGCTGCCGAACTCCGACCTGGTCAAGACCACGCCGGCGCACCCACTGACGGATGAGCAACTGGAGGTGAACAACCCCGACCGTTTCCGCGTCGGCGACCAGGTGCGGTGCAAGGACTCCGAGGAACTCCTCCTCGTGAAGGCCGTCGGCTCGACCACCATCACGGTGACGCGCGGGTACGGCGGCACCACGGCCGAGGCCATCGCCGCCGGCGACACGCTCTGCATCCTGGGCAACGCGTCGCTCGAAGGTCAGGACGCCGATGCGGCCCGCTTCACCCTCCGCTCGCGTCGCGGCAACTGGACGCAGATCTTCTCGAAGACCGTCGTGGTCTCGGGGAGCGAACTGGCGGTCCGGCACCTCGGCGTGGCCGACGAACTGGACTTCCAGCGGACCAAGGCCCTGAGGGAACTCCTGAGGGACCTCGAGAACACAGTCCTCAACGGCGTGGCGCCGGCGGCCGACCCGATCGGCTCCGACACCGTGCGCCGGACCATGAACGGCATCCTGCCGCAACTGGCCACCAACCGCTTCGTCCCCGGCCAGAACGGGTTCCCGAGCGGCACGGGCCTGGACGAGACGAAACTCAACACCGCCCTGCGCTTCATCTGGGAGAAGTCGAGCGGCCAGATCGACCTCATCGTGGTCAACGGGTACCAGAAGCGCGTCATCAGCCAGTTCGGGGCCGGGTCGCGCGCCTACGCGCCCGACGACCCGCGGTACACCAGCCAGGTGGCGGTGTACGAGAGCGACTTCGGCGTGCAGCGCGTCGTCTTGTCGCGGTGGGTGCCGCGCGACGCCGTCGTCCTGCTCGACTCCAGCCGCCTCCAGGTGCCGCCGCTGGCCGGGCGCAGTTTCCAGTACCGGCCGCTGGCGGCCACGGGCGACTTCGAGAAGGGCCAGGTCCTCGGCGAGTACACGCTCGAACTGAGGAACGAGTCGGCCCACGGCGTCATCCGCGGCCTCGCGGTGGCGTAACCCCCTCGGGAACCGGGTCGGCCCGCCTCCAGGGCCGACCCCTCCCGCGTCCCCCGCGCGGCGGCGCGGGGGACGCGGAAGGGCAACCTGGCCGCGTTCGCTGGGCGAGCGGCAAGAAGGAGATGTGCCATGACCAACTTCTCGACCGATGCCGACCTCCTGAAATGGGAGCCCGCCCTCGCGCGGGAGATCGTGCTCGACCACCAGTGCCTCACGCGGGGCGCCGGGGCCACGAGTGCCGCGTTCTCGGTCACGGCGGAAAGCGGCAACTTCGTGACCGCCAAGGTCCGGCCCGGCCACGTCATCCACCTCGCCAACGCCGACCAGGGCGTCGACGGCTTCTATGAGGTCCTGAGCGTCGAGAGCGAGACGGAACTGCTGGCGGGCCTCGTGGGCAGCCGCGGCGATGAGTCCGTGCCGCTGCCCCCGGCCACGGACCTCGACTTCGCCATCCACACCTTCGACCCGCAGCATGAGGAGGCCCGGTGGGCGCTCCTGGCCCGGTTCGGCCTGGAGGCCGATGCTGCGGCGGACGGCGCGGACCTCGAACGATGGATCGCCGAGCATCGGGCGCTTCGCCGGGCCAGCGTCGCGATGGTCCTCGCCATGCTTTATCGCGGCCAGGCGGCCGGCAGCGAGGCCGGCGGCCTTGCCCGCAAGGCCGATCACTATGCCCGTCTTTACGAGGACGAGGTGGCCAAGGCGCGCCTGGTCCTCGACCGCGACGCCGACGGCCGGCCCGACGACGTGCGGACCCTGGCGAGCCACCGCCTCCGCCGCGATTAGAGTCCTTCGACCCCGCCGCGGAAGCGGCGGGAGATCCCGCGCGGCGGTCCACTGGACCGGTGCAGGAAACCGAGGAGTTGCCGATGACCGTCACCGACATGGATATCCTGGAAGCGCTTCGCAAGACGCTCGCCTCCGTGCACGGCCTGAGGATGGTTCGCCTCGCGCGCCAGAACGAACCGGTTGAGGTTCCCTTGAGCCGCCTGCCGGCCGCCGTGCTCGAACCCGCGGGCGCCGAGTCGCTGGCGTGGCCCGAGGTCCCGGCGGGCCGCTACGCGCTCCTGCACTGGCGAGCGGCGGTGCTGGACCGCGCCGTGCCGGGCACGCGGGCCTTCGAATCGCTCGTCGCCCTGGCCGGGGATTGCCGCGAAGCGATCGCCGCGGACCTCAGCCTCGGCGACCTTGCGGCCGACGGTCCGCCGTCGGCGCACGAGGCGGCCCTGTCGCCGGCCGTAGGCGCCACGCGGCTCGGTCCGACCCAACTCGCCCGTGCCGAGGCCGGTCGCCCGACCTCGGTCGTCGTGGCCGGCGCGTCCGGCTACTGGGCCGAGGCGATGACCGGCGCCGCCACGCTCGATGGCGAGCCGCTGTTCTCCTCGGGCCCGCACGTCGTCGCGATCGGCACCCCCGTGCGCCGCCTCAAGGACCAGGCGTTCAACGGTCTTGCGGGCGGCCTGGCCCTGGACCTGGGCGACGGGCCGCGCGAGATCCGCCAGGCGGGCGTCCTGTCGGCGGCCTCGGCCTCCGACCTGGCGCTGGCCGAAGCGGCGATCGAGGCATTCATCGACGGCCGGACCTACACGCTGGCGACGCCCCAGGGCGCGGAGTTGCCGCTCTGCCGCCTTGAGCGGTTCGACCGCGTCGGCCCGCCGCAGGTCGGCGCCTCGTGGCACCAGCCCTATCGCATTACGTATCGACAAACGGCGAGATGATCATGTCCTACGCAACCGAAGGAATCACTCGCGTGCGCCTTGCCCCGCTGGCGCTCGACGTTGCCGGGGGCGAGGCTGTGGCGCCGCCGGGAGCGGTCGAGGTTGCCTGGAACTCCAGCCAGGAGGGCCGTTGGCACCAGGTCTACGTCAACGGGTGCCTGGCCGGCGTGACGGCCCGACCGTCGGACCGGCGGCTGGTGATCTGTGCCCCGGTCGGGAGCGACGGGCCGGCCGGCGCGCTCGCGGTGGAGGTCGTCGCCGTCGACGCCGCCGACCGATGGACCGACCTGGCGGGCCAACTCGCCGGCTTCCCGCAAGCCGACGGCACGCAGGTGCGGCTCTCGTGGCAGGCGGGCGAGTACCTCGACCCCGGCCTGGAATCGTTCGACGTCTTCGGCGACGGCCGCACGGGCACCATCGACTACGCGGCCCCGCTCAACGAGACGCCGATTCCCGCGCGCCCGGGCGGGCAGGCGCCGTGGGGCTACGGCGCCGGAGGATACGGCATAGGCGGCTACGGGCGGTCGGCCGGCCCGTACGAGTGGACCACGGCGACGCTGGAACCGGGATCGTGGCGGTTTGCCGTGGTGGCGGTCGACGCGGCGGGGAACCGGCTCGAGACGGCCGCCGAGACGGCTGCCGTCGTCGCCCCGGCGCCGCGGCCCGCGTTGGGCTTCTGCGTGGCGTCGTACGAGCTGGAATCCCGGATGGCCACTTTGGAGTGGCAGCCGAGCCCCGACGTGTAGCGAGCGAACGGCTGTCTCTTGCCCGGAGGACACCGACATGGCCTCGACCTTTACGCCGAACCTGAACCTCGAGAAGCCCGCGCACGGCGATCGCGTGGGCGACTGGGACGCCGTTCTCAACGCCAACTTCGAGGCCATCGACGCGGCCGCATGGAAAGTGCCGGTGCGGACGAGCGACCCGGCCTCGCCTGCCACCGGCCAGCAGTGGATCCGGTCGGACCTCGGCCAACTGCGCGTCCGGGTCGGCTCGACCACGTACAAGGTCGACCTCGCGGCCGTGTAGTCGGGACCGCGACACGGCAGCGAGAGTGTGGAGACAGCCATGCGCACACTTCGAACCGACATCACCAACTTCATCCAGGGAACGCGGAGCGGCACGCGGATCGTGCCCAGCGCCGGCGTCAAGGTCGACTTTAGCGAGTTATCCCCCGACTCCGACACGCTCGGCCTATGGCACCTGCATGACGGCGGCTGCCAGGGCGAAGGGGCGGGTCTCCAAGACGCCTCCGGCCACGGGCGCGACCTCCAGAACCACGGGGCCGCAAGCGTCGAGGACGGCTATCAGTTCGTGCGCCCCGAGGGCGATTACATGCGCGCCGCCGTCGGGACCTTCACCGGCACCCAGCCCCGCGTCACGCTCGAGGCGTGGGTGCGCGGCTGGGGAACCGTCGGCGACGATACGAGCCGCGTGATCGCCCGGTACATGATCAGCACGGCCAACTACCTGGCGATCCGCGCGCGGCGGGCGGCCTCGCCGGTCGATAGTTTCATCGTGGCCCGGCTCGTCGTGGGCAGTTTCGTGGCCACCGCCATGTGGCAAGGGACCCCGGTCGACGTCCTCCTGGCCTCTGCATTGCCCTGGCACGTGGCAGCGGTTCTCGACGCGCCGACGGTGGTGCGTCTCTTCGTCAACGGGGCGTGGGCGGCCACGAGCGCCATCAACGTGCAGGCGCTCCCGCCGGGTGCCTACGTTCTCGAACTGAGCGACTCGGCCGGATCGGACAACTGTTCGGCCGTCCTCGACGAAGTGCGGCTGTCGTCGAGCGCGCGCTACGTGGGCGTGTTCACGCCCCACCGCCTCCTGGCTTCCGGCGTCTACACCTCGCCGGCCCTCGATTGCCTCCGGACGCGTGCCCGGTGGGCTGATTTCCTCCGCACGGCAACCGTCCCGCCCGGGTGCAGCATCACCTGGGAGGTCCGCGCCGCCGACCAACTGGACCCGGGCGGCCAGCCGGCGGGCTTCTGGGGGACGTACCTCGGAGACCCGGCCGCCCTGCCCATCGGACGCTACTTCCAGTGGCGCGCCACGCTCCCAGCGGCCAACGGCCGCCTTGCCACACCGGTCATCGAATGCACCGAGGCCCAGGCCAGCGACAGGGGGTACAACATCTATCACGGCACGGGTCCCGGACCGGAGTCGCTGGAGTACGCCGAGCCGTTCGCCCGCGTCGGGCCGGACATCTTCCTGGCCGACGTGGGACCGCTCGAGGCGGGCGCGGTCCACTGGTTCGGCATCCGGCCGGTGGACGCCAGGGAGAGGGAGGCCCCGACGGTCCAACAGGAGGCGCGCCTGGAGTTGGACGCGG
>Ga0315288_10001632_pt1 | contig 29051 bp, 53 predicted proteins | sample YL17G11_20_MG_FD_203454 | JGI IMG/M metagenome (GOLD analysis project Ga0315288, IMG submission 203454) | Sediment microbial communities from Yellowstone Lake, YNP, Wyoming, USA - YL17G11_20 | ecosystem: Environmental > Aquatic > Freshwater > Lake > Sediment | place: USA: Wyoming | collected... | reverse complement strand
CAAAAAGTATAAAATTATAAAAAATCCAGAAAAAATTCTTCTTAAAAAAATTAAAGGAGATGTAAGTGATAATCTTTTAGAAGCACCAAAGACAGAAGCTGAATTCGAGAAGCGGAAGTTAATAGTGGACTTAATTTCTTTACCTCAATACATAGAACAGATTATCCGTCCTGTCATTGAAAGTCTACCAATAAAGAATTTATATCTTAATAAGATACCATTCCGTACATGTCGTGAAGAAATTCGTAAACTCTACAAATTGGAGGAATAATGTTAAAGGTAATTAAAAAAAATAATTAAAACACCATGTTATTGTTGTAATGAAGGTCTTTATGGTAATGCTAGACCAAGAAAATCATGCCCTGCATGTAAAGGAACAGGAAAGTATCCTGAGACTTTTTATTATCATATTGTAACTGATAAAAAAGGTAATAAATATTGTTTTAGTGGTGATACCATAAAATAGGAGAAAATAATGAGAGAAATTATTATTGCTACAATGTTAATAATTACAATTGTATTAATATTTGTTTGTATTACGAATGATTTATAAAAAGGAGGAATAAAATGGAAGAAAGAGGAAAAATAATTTGCAAAAAGAGTGATAATATGGCGTTCAAACTTGGTGAGAATTGGTACAATTTGAATTCTGATGTGGTTCCTTATTTAGAAAAATTGAATAAGGGCGATGAAATAATGGTTGTGTATGAGAAGAGGGGAGTAAGTAGATATGCTTCCAAAATAATCCTAGCGGGTGCAGTAGAAGCACCAAAAACAGAAACAGCATCTACTATGGGATATGTTTGCGAGATTTGTGGGAAAGAATTAAAGGATGGTAGGTTTAAGAAATGTTTTGTATGTAACAAAAATAAATTAGTAAAAAAAGAAGACCCAAAAAGCAATCCAGCAGTAACAGAACCCAAAAAACCATATACACCTTATGATAATCCAGAAAAAACAGCACAAATTCGAAGAGGAAATGCCCTCAATGCAGCGGGAGCAGCAATTTCTGGTAATTTACAAGGAACAGACCCAGATACAATAGCTCAAGCTCTTATTATGGTGGCTGAAAGAGCATTAGAATGGTTAAAAACCGAATAAAATGATTAAAAAATTATTATGTTATTTATTTGGTCATTGTTATTTTGTAGTAACAAGAATAGATAATGGACAGTCTATTTATGGACATTATAAATGTTCACGTTGTGGAAAAGAAGAGAATTATCAATATGATTATCTTTAACAGTAGAGAATAAATGAGAAATAAAATATTTGCAAGATATTGTAAATACGAAGAACCTTGTGATTGTGGATTATCATTATTATGTAATCATCCAAAAAATGATGATTGTATTTGTGAAAAAGAATCTTGTCCATTAAAGAAAAAATCTAAAAGGAAAAATAAATGATAACTTCAGAACAATTATTTAGTTATCTTGAAAAAAAGATACCTACTTTTATAAAAACTCGCAAAGCAAAGACAGGTGAAATGCTTTTTACTTGTCCAAACATTGCCAACCATAAATATAAATCTGTCCCCTCTGCAACATTTTCTCCAAGTGGTAATATTGTATGTCTTATTTGTGGCTGGAAAGGTACAATGTTTGATGCTATCCGTGTATTAGAGGAAGATAAACATAACAAAACAGATGCAGAGATTACAGATTATTTAATTGGTCTTTTGCACCTCGATATGTATGCAGAATTAAATGAGTATCAGACTTATGGATTTGCTTTAATTCCTCTTCTTCAAAATTCTAAAGCAGCATTTGAAAAGGGGTGGACAGAATCTCAACATCGAGATAAAGTACAATTTATTAAGTGGCTCAATAACAATTTAAACATTGGTATTAGAACTGGTGAAGTTAATGGAATTACAGTTATAGATGCTGATTTTAAAGTTGCACCTGTCGGTTTTGAAGAAATTTATAAAGAATTAATTGCATTGAATACATTAATGCAAGATACGCCACATGGAAAGCATTTTGTTATCAAGTATGATAAAGAATTACAACAAACTACAAAAATAGGTGGAATACATCTTGATATTCGTAATGATGGCGGGCAAATTGTTGCTGCTCCTTCTCAAATTGATACAGTTAATTATAAGTGGGTTAATTTAGGAACAGAAATTAAAAATATTACACCAGAATTAAAAACTAAATTATTAACATTGATGGAAAATCAAACCAAAAATTCCATTGAAATTCCCGAAAAAGAAAAATTAACTGAACCTCTTAAATTAAAGAATAATAATTTAGATGGATGCTGCAACGATACTTTTGTATCTATTGGAGGAATGTTAATAAAACAATTAACTCCAGAACATACTGAATTTGTTTTAAATATAATGAATAGACATTTATTAGAAAGTCCAATGCCAGCAAGTGCTATCAAAAGTATGTTAAATTCATTAGCAGATTATAAAGGTGGAGATGAAGAAAGTGAAAAACAACAAATAGAAACTTACTGTAAATTTATGATGACTGATATTAAAGCTGACGATATAATTAAAAGTGTATTTAAAGGTAATTATAGTAAAAGAGGAATTGTAGATAAATATCTTGGTGAATTTAGAAAAAAAGGTTGGTTATTGAGGGTTGGTATAGGTCGTTATCAATGCAAAGAAAAAATTACCTGGACTAAAGAAATCCCCCCTGCATTAATTGAATACCCTCATACAATACCTTATTTTAATGATGTTTCTATTTTTGAAGATGGAGATTTATTACTTTTAGGTGCAAGAGCAAATGCTGGAAAAAGTACAATTTCTTTAAATATGATGAGAGAAATGATTAAACAAAATGTAACTCCTTATTATTTAATTTCAGGAGAAGCAGGTAGTCGTTGGCAAAAAACATCGCAAATTCTTGATATTACTGGAAAATTCTATCGTTATTTTCATCAAGACCCATTACAAATAGAATTAGAATATAACGCTTTTACAATTATAGATTGGTTACATTTTGATGATAAAAGTCAAGTTGATGTAGTTTTGAAACATTTAAATGATGAATTACAAAGAAGAAGAGGCATATTAGTTATTTTTACACAGTTAAAAGATAACGATAGTAATGATTGGTTCGCCCCAAATTTAGTTCATCATTATCCTACATTTGCTGCAAGATACATACAAGATAATCTTGAAAAAACTATTGGACATTGGCAGATAGATAAAGTTAAAGAAATGAGAGGAAATCAATTATTAAATATTATTTGTGAATACAATCAAGAAACAAGAATTTTTAAGAAAAAGGAATTAATTTAATGAATAACATAATGAAACAGATTCAAAAATTAAATGAAGTGTATCACATAATGAATCGGCAATACAATTTATTAAAAAAGATGTTTAAAAATCATTCAGGAATAAAACAAAAAGTTATTTTAAGTGAACAGATTTTACATCAGGCTTATAGCCTTATCGTTGATAAAACTGAAGAAGTAGAAGTAAATAGAGAATTTAATAAAATTATAAAAGGAATAAAAAATGAAAAAAAGACTTAAAGATAAAATTTGGAGAGATGTAACAATTAAAATAGACCGTTTAGTAGAACAATATCAAGATAAAATGTCTACAGAAAATAGATGTGTTGCTTTTTTAGTTACAATAGAACACGGTCAAGGAAGAAAAACAATGTTTAGAGCAAATAATGAAAAAGAACTCTGGAAAGAAATTAAACACTTCGCAGTAGTTTATAAATAAAGGACTAAAAATGGCACATAAAAATTGTTTACAAAAAGCAAATGCTGTAACAAGATGTGATTGTATTAATGATGACATCGAAGAATTAAAAGCATTAAAAAATGATGATAAAAAATATTTAACAACTAAAAAGAATTGTATTGCATATTGGATAGCGGATTTTCCTTGTGAATCATATTTTGGTACAAAAGAAAAATGTATTTTAGAATATTTAACAATTGAAGAATTAACTAAATTTATTGATAAAAAATGCCAACGAAAAAAGAGATAGGTAAAAAACTCGAAGAGTATGTTTTAGCCCAAGTTAAATTAATAGATGAACATGCTAGACTAAGTAGGGGGTCGGGATGTGGTAATGATTATTCCGATATTACTAGTTCACTTTATTTTGTAGAATGTAAGAAAAGAAACACCAAAGATTTTACTATTAAAGAAGATGTGTGGCTTCATTTAAATAATAATTTACCAATTAATACTAAGAAGATTTGTTTTATGGTACATGAAAATGTAAATGGTAAAAGATTAGTAACATTGGATTGTGAAGATTTTTTTAGATTATTAAAGGAGAAAATATGAGTAAACATTGTGGACAATTTGTTAAATGTAACAATGCCGAAGGTTGTTTTGGGTGTGAATATGAAGAAGAACAAGAAGCATATTATTTAGAAGAGGAAGAAACACAAATTATTGAAGAACGTTTACAAACAGGATTATAAAATGAAAAAAAATCTTTTAAAAATTAAAGAACCAATTTGGATTAGTCGCAGCGTGGGTATCGCAGCCAAACGAGCATTTGCAGACCTTGAAATAGAAATAATGTATAAGGATAAATTTGATAATAGAGTTTATCCTGCTCTTTATAAAATTACAAAAGAAAAGATTATAACTTATCCATATAGATACATGGGTAGTAATAGAATTTATATTATTCCTATTAGAGATTTAACTATTATAAAGGAATGAAATGAAAAAAATTTGTAAAGTATGTCATAAAACAAAACCAAATACCTTAGATTATTTTTATAAACAAAAAACATATAAAGACGGTTTAACAGTAACTTGCAAAAAATGTATTAAAAAATATAAAAAAGAATACAGAATAAAAAATTTAGAAAGATTTAAATTAATTAACAAAAAATATTACGAGACTCATAAACATAAACGAAAAATAAAAGATAAATTATATTATGATAAAAATATAAAAATAATTAGAATTAAAAAAAGAATTTATGCTAAAAGTTCCAAAGGAATTTTTGTAGCTTTAAAACATTCTGCCAAAGAAAGAAAAATCGATTTTTTTATAAATCAAAATGATTTTATTAATTGGTATAATAATCAAGATAAATTTTGTTATTATTGCAAAAAATCAGAACAAGAAATTAATAACGAAATTAATAGTCATTGGCACAGACTAACAATTGATAGAAAAGATAATAACAAGGGTTATAATTTAAACAATTTAGTATTATGTTGTTATTCATGCAATCGAATAAAAAGTAATATATTTTCATTTATAGAAATGATTAAAATTGGTAAAATAATTTATAATATTTATAAAGAAAGGATTGCAAATGCCTAGAGGAAGACCCAAAAAACAAGAATCCAAGATTCACGAATTAATAAAACAAAATCAAGACCAAATTTCCAGAGAACAATCTGATAGAAAAATAAAATTAGATTCTGTATTAAGAGAGATTAATAAGGTTATTCCTGATGCAGTTAAGTATGCTAATACAATAGAAATTAAGGAGAGACAATCTTTTGGTTATAAATGTCTTGATAAATTAACAGGTGGTGGTATTCTCTGTGGCAACTTTACTACTCTTTGGGGGTCAAAAGGTTGTGGTAAATCTACAATAGCTTATAAAATGATTGCTACAGCACAAAAAGAAGGCAAAATAGCAACTTATCTAGACATTGAAAGGTCATACGACCCTGTGTGGGCTACAAAATTTGGTGTAAATGTAAATGATTTAGTTATTGTAAGCATAGAAACAGCAGAACAAGCCTTAGACACAATTATAAAATTATGTAGAGAGAAGGTTATCGATTTAATTGTATTGGATAGTATTCAGGGTCTTACACCAAAACAAGAGAATTATGCTGGTAAAGGAGAAAAAGAACGTTCAGTAGAGGATGACTCGATGGCGTTGCTTGCAAGGAAATTAAGTCAATTTTTTAGAATGGCTTCTGCTCCCGTAAGTGAAGCAAAATGTGCAGTATTATTAATTGGACAAGCGAGAATGGATTTATCCAGTTTTATTAAAATGGAAACTTTAAGCGGTGGACATGCTCTTTTACACAATAGTAGATTAATTTTAAGATGTAGACGTGGACAAAAAACCGATGCACCCTCTGAGAAAAGACCAACAGGAAAACTCACAGAAAAAGGTAAAGAAGAAATGGAATTAATACAAATTGGCTTTGATTTAGTTGTACATGTGAATAAAAGTCAAATAGATGGATGCATAGAAGGACAAGAGTTACACGTACCATTTTATTATACAGAAGGAATAAAAGAATAAATGGATGAGTTCACTTTTAATAAATGTATACTTTGCGGTGAACATAAGGCATTAAAAAATGATATATGTGCTAAATGTGCATTAAAAGGAGATTTACCTGATTTTTTAAAAGATTTATTTGGAGATAAAAATGAAAATACCTAAAAGAACTTTATTAGATGAAATACAATATTATGGATTTTATATTTGGTGGAATTATTTAGATATGTTACCAAGAAGGATTTATTGGTTTTTTCAGAGAGGATTTAGAGGTTATGCAGATAATGATACCTGGGATTTTGATTTGTATCTGGCAAAAGTAATAAGCCAGGGATTAAAACAACTCAAAAAATATCATCATGGATGTCCTTCAGATATTTGTGCTAAATATAAAGATAGAAAAGATTTAACACAACATCAAAAAGATAAATTAGCGGTAAAAGAGTGGAAAACAAACATGGATATAATGATTAGAGGATTTGAAATTGTACCAAGATTATTTGACATGAAAGTATTAAAAACTAAAATAATGAGAGAAGGATATTTTTATGAATTCGAAAGAGGATTAAACGTTTTTAAAAAATATTATTTTAACCTTTGGGATTAATTATGAAAAAAAATTTTAAAACTAAATCTAAAAATAGAAAAGTATTAGAGAGTTTTATCGAGTATTGCATTGTCCATCCCGAAGAACGATTTTGGCAAGCATTAAGGAATTGGAGTGGAGCATATAGTATTAATTATGAAGATTATGATTATCGAGGAGAAATGATAGATACTTTTTATTTCGAAGGAAAGGAAAAATAAATGGATAAAGATAAACTTATTCAGAAATATCGTAACATGATTCAATTTAAAAATCTTTCTGATGAAGAACTTAGTCAATTAGTAGATAAAAAAATTCAGGAAGAAGAATTATTAACTGCTTTTATTGGATTAAATGATACTGAAAAAATAAAAGCAATACAATTATACAATCAATATGTAACCGAACATAGTTTTGAATCATTAGCAGAAAAAAGTACCCTTATCAATTTAGTTTATCTTGAAATTTTAAATGATAGAGTTAAATTATTTATTGAACAAGAAGGTAAAGAAAAAAAAGGTGCTATACCCATAAAAATGACCGAGCAACTTGTTGCAAATACTTCGCAAATTATGGAATTAAAAGAAAAATTAGGCATGATGAAAGATGCCGATTCTGAAAATGCATTAGAATTAATGAATGAATTAAAAGAAAAAGCTCTTACCTATTACAATGAACATGCTGGAGAAACTTATGTTAAATGCCCAGAATGTCAAAGTTTATTTAGATTATTGATGAAAATAGATAATCTTGAACCTGCGAAGGCAACTTTCTTTCGTGGTACAACTCTTTATAATCAGAAATTAATGGAACTGTATCATTATAAGAAAATAACATTAGAAGAAATGGCAGAAATAATGGGAGTTAATAGTAAGTATATTACTTTCATTTATGAAAATATCTATTTAAAACCAAAGGAGTAAAAATGAAAATTATAAAAAATGTTTATTATCTTCAAGCAAAAAATATTTTTTTAGCTTTACAGATAGGTACAATTGTTATTTTATTAGGTGAAAGTAATATTTTTAATTTACGTATAGAATTATTTACTCCTTTTAAAAATTTTAGAATAAGTTATGTATTTTCTAATTTTTGGTTGGGTTATTATTTATGTGATTTGATTAATAAATTGATAAAAATAAGTCCAAGATGTTTTATAAAATTTTATTTAGATTTGTATGAATTAACTAAAAAAATTAGAGATAAATAATGATAGCCAAAATATTTCATTGTGATAGAAAAATAATAGAATTTATCGAAACTGATACTGGAATAGATGCAATAGCAGAAATTACTAATAAAAAACTAATTAGTAAACTTAGAAATGGAAATCATAATATTAATTTAAAAAAGGAGTAATAATGATTTTAAAAGATTTTATAATAGAAATTCAAGGAATTATTGCATCACATGATAAAGATATTTCAAATTTTGAAATTGAATTCGAATTAGATAATTGTTTAGACCCTGATAAAATACATTATTCGATAGATTTTCCCGAAAAGAAAATTTTAATAATTAAGGGAAATTGCGGATTATAAAATGATAGCCAAAATTAAAGAAAACGATTTAAAAGCATTTCAAGTCTTATCTCATCCGATTTCTTGTGCGGAAGTGATGTTCCATAATTTTGATTCTTTGGGAGTATGGGATAAGAATAAATTTGGATACATTCGTGTTTATCAATACCCAATGTTAAGTTATGATTCCTTATTTTTAAATGACCCAAAATTATCTAAAGAAAAGAATAACGAAATCAAAAATAATTTAGCCGAAAGTTATAACCTCGGAGGTCGTTTAACTGGAAAATCTATAATTTCAATAACTGTAGATGTTTTAATTTGTACTTTTAATCAAGTTTATAAATGGGCAGTAATTTCATCTTATGATAAGCTACATGTACAAGAAATTTTTGAAAAAATAATTAATTGTGTTGAAAATCATAAAATATTTAGAATTTTAAATGCTCACGCATTAAGAAGTCCTACATATAAAATTAATTTTGCTAATAGTTGTTTATTAGAAAGTGTGAACATGAATATTGCAAGTAAGAATCCAGGTGGACAATTTTTCGGTAAACATGTTTGTCGACACATGATGGAAGAATCATCCTATCTTACTAAAGAAGTATCTGGTAAGATGCTTATGGCTCAGAGTGAAAATGGATGTATAAATCGTTTTAGCGGAATGACTACGTTCACTAAAACCAGTCCGATAGGAGAGATATTCTTTGATTTAAAAAATAGTAAAAAGATTATTAATTTACCTTCTTATGTAAATCCTACTTGGAATGATAAAAAGGAAGCAGATGCCATTAAAGAGTTCGGTGGAAAAGATAGTCCAGGATACCAAGTACAGATTGATGGTAAGGTAATTGAGGGTGCCGAGAGTGTGTTTGATATTCAGAGAATCAGACAGACTTATTTAGTAGATAAAAAAGGAGTAGGAATTGCAATTAAAGCATTTGAGGTTAATAAGGATTCGTTTTTTAGATATAAAGAGATTGTTATTGTTGAGAAACCAACCAATGCTGAATTTTTAGGTATTTATGCAGACATCGGTGAAGGTGGTGCACCATCGGAATACATAATTATTTCACAAACAAATAAAATTTATAAATACATTTATAGGATTACTACATTTCAACTTTCTCCTGAAGAAGAAAAAGATTTTATTGGTTATTTAATAAGTCTTTTACAACCCAATATTATAGGATTAGATAATACTTCTGGTGTGGGTAAGGCATTAATAAGTGCATTAGCCAAAGATTATCCTGATAATGTTATTCCTGTTTCTTTTAATGAAAATATTCAAGTTGGATTAGCAAAAGATAAAGATGGAAAAATTATTACCGATAAGTCAGGACAGATTGTATATGAAGAAGCCAATATGGTAGATTGGAGTATGCAAAGATTAAAAGATATTTTTTATAGTAAAAAAATACAAATGCTAGAGGACATCAAGTTTGATACTCAGGTGAATAACGTGATTGTTGGTAAAACAAAACAAGGTAAAGTTCTTTATGGTTATAAGACCGCCAACCATTTATTCCAAGCATTTCAAGTTTTTGCAATTTGTGATTGGTTAAAAGAAGGATTACCTAATTTAAAGCCAATAAAAAAACGTCGTCCTGGGTTTGGGAGTTTCGGTAATGCATAAATGTAGATGTGGTAAAAAAATTTCTAGATATTCTATTAGATGCTATTCTTGTGAAATGAAAAGAAGATACAAATCAGGAATCATGAATAATTCTGGTATAAATAATCCGATGGCAGGAATACATCGATATGGAACAAAATCCCCAAATTTTAAAAAAGGTAAACCACATTGTGAAATATGTAAAAAAGAATTAAAATATTATAATACTACCAAGTGTAAAAATTGTTATCTAAGTTCTTTATTTGGAATAGATAATCCCAATTGGAAAAAAGGAATTACCAAATTAACTTTATCAATAAGAAATTGTAAAAAAATGAATGAATGGAGAAATAAAATATTTAAACGTGATAATTATACATGCCAGATTTGTGGTAAAGAAAGTTGTGGAAATATTGAATCCCATCATAAAATTCCTATAAATACTATTATAAATTTATATCAAATTAAAAATATAAAACAAGCATTAAATTGTAAATTACTTTGGGATATAAATTGGGGAATCTCTCTTTGTGAGAAATGTCATAAAAAATTACCAAGAAAAGGATAATAATGCTTCAATTAAATGTTGTTAATATTGCAAACATTGGTAGAGAAATAATAGTTTTCCATCGTATTGGAAAAACTTTATGTCAATTTCATGACAAATCTTTTTTCCCTTATTTTTATTCTGTTGACCCTAAAGGAATCTTCCGCACAATAGACAATAAAAAAGTAGAAAAAGTTTTATGTAGTCGTCCTTCCGATGTAAAAAATAGAAGAGATGAAAATTCTTATGAAGCTGATATTTTATTTACCAAACGTTATATTATAGATAAGATAACTTCGTTTGGTAAGGTAGATTTAAAATATTCTTTTGTAGATATTGAGGTTTTATGTGATACATTACCTAATTATCTTTATCCAGAACAATCCATAAGTTGTATTAGTTGTTCAAATAATTATACAGGAGAGATTAAAACTTTTTATTTAAAAGATTATTTAGACCCTAGAATTGCTGTTATGAATTTTGATGAGGTTGAAAAACAATTATTAGATGCCTTTGTTAAATGGATAAAAGAACAACAATTTGATTTACTGTTAGGTTGGAACTTTATTGAATTTGACTGGCGTTATCTTTCTGCTCGTTATAAAAAGATTTTTGGTTGTGAACTTGCAGAAATGTTAAGCCCAATTGCTCAAGCAAGATATTTAGGAAATTCAAAACAAGAAATGGAACCTAATCTTATTCCTGCTGGGATTTCAGTAATGGATTATCTCGAAATGTATAAAAAGATTTATCGAACAGAACCTTCTTATGCTCTTGATGCAATTTGCCAAAAAGAATTAAAAGAACAATCTTATAAAAAGGTAGATTTTAGTAGATTGTCTGGTGAAATTAAAGAAAAGAATATAAATGATGTCAGAAGAATGATTGAAATTGAAAAGAAATTTAAAATAATTGAATATTATGATGAACTTAGGCGTATGAGTATGTGTGAGTGGAGTGATGTAACCTGGAATTCAAAAATGTTGGACATGATTCTTTTAAGAGAAGCCAAACAAAAGGGAATCATATTACCATCAAAGCATTATGGAGAAGGAATTGAAGTTGAAGAAATTGGTTTTGAAGGGGCTTATAGAAGATGTGATACAGGACTTTATAAAAATCTTTGGAAACTCGACCTTTCTTCGGCTTATCCAATGGCAATAATTAATTTTTGTTTAGATATTTCAAACATTAAAAATGAAGGTATTACCATAAACAAGGTAAAATTTTACCAGAATGAAAATGCTTTACTTCCTACAATTGCAAGAAAATTAATTAGTAAGAAAGATATTTTAAAAGCACAATTAAAATCTATAAATCCAGAAACAGAAGAAGCAAAAGATTTACAAATTAAGTATGATGCTATTAAAGCAGTTGTTAATTCTCTTTTTGGTGTATGTGGATTAAAGATTTTTAGATTATTCGATTATAGAGTTGCTGCAAGTATTACTTTTTTAATAAGAGATTTATTGCATCATGTTGAAGACAAATTAAAAGAACAAGATATAGAAGTTATTTATTTGGACACAGACAGTTTTTTTATAAAATCTAAAGATAATCCAAAAGATTTATGTAACCTTTTAATTAAACAATGGGCTAAAGAGAAATATAATAAAGATAAGATAGGCATTGAATTTGAATTAGAGGGGCAATTTGAGAAATTATTTATAGTTGCTTTATGTCATTATAAAGGTTATCTTAGAACTAATAAAGGATTAAAAGAAGAAATAAAAGGAATTGAAGCTCGTAGGAAGGATAGTTCTAATTTTATTAGAGAATTTCAAACAAATCTTATAGAAAAAATTATGAATGAAATTCCACAAAAAGAAGTAATTGAATTTATAAACAAAGAAAAAGAACGAATAAAAACCTTACCCCTGCAAGATATTGGATTTCCTGCAAGATTAACAAAACAAGATGGAGAGTACAAAACTATAGTAACAAATGCTAAAGGAACAACTTATAATAGAAAGTTACCAATTCATATTCAAGCAAAAAATAATAGCAAAAAAATATTTGGAAAATTTGATAAGCAATTGGGCGATAATTATTGGTGGATTTATTATGTGGACTAAAGAAGATTGGAAACAATACGCAAAAGAATATTATCAATTACATAAGAAAAAAATTCTTTTAATTCGAAAAATTTATAATAAAATTCATAAAAAAGAAATTGCTTTATATAAAAAAGAGTATGACCGACTAAATAAAGAAAAAATAAGTTTACAAAGAAAAAAGTATTATCAAGACCATAAAAAAGAAACCATCGAACAAGATAATGTTTACAAATATAATAGGTACCATAGAGATATTAATTTTAGAATACGAATTTGTCTTAGACAAAGATTGCGAAAAGTATTAAAAAAAATTCATAAATCTACTTCCATATTGAAATTAATTGGTTGTTCTTTAAAAGAATTAAAACAACATTTAGAATCACAGTTTTTAAAAAATATGTCGTGGTCTAACTATGGATTATGGCACATAGACCATATTAAACCTTGTGCTTCATTTGATTTGCGAAAAAAGTCAGAACAACGCAAATGTTTTCATTATACTAACTTACAACCTCTGTGGGCAGTTGATAATTTAAAAAAAGGAGCAAAATAATGATTCCAATTGCTTTTGATGAAAATACTATAGATTTATTAGATAAAACAAAAATTGCTTGGACTAAAATGATAGAAAGAAGTATAATTTCAAAGGTTGAACATATTTTTTTAGCACTCAAGTGGGATTTATCTTTGATAAAAGAAATTAAAATAAAAAAAGAGAGAAGGAAGACAGATAGACAGAAAGATAAAAAGGAGGAAGAAAGATGATAGTAAAAATTCATACAAAACACGGTTGGAGATTTATTGATAAAATAAAAAATGTAGAAGTTAATGAAAGTACAAAACAAAGCGATGAACAATTTAATAGTCAATGTTACTATACTAACGAGAAACAAAATAACATTAAAGTTATTACAGCTTTTATTGATGATGATTCTTTTTTACCTCGTCATTTAAGAATTAAAATAGATGAAGGTGAAGTTTATCTTCTTAATGATGAAGGTAAGACAATAGAAAGAATTAATTAAAGGAAGTTTTAACTTCCTTCTCTCTTAAATTAGAGGAACAAGAATGAATTTTAAAATAAAAGATATTGAAAAAAGATTAGGATTTAAATTAAAAAGAAACACGTATGTTCTCGGTGTGGATACAGCCTCCATTACGGGCTTGGCAATCCTCGAAACTGATAAAAAATCCTTAAAGATTAAGACTTCAATTTTTAAATTACCTGTAGTAAAAAAGACTGATGAACTCTCTGATAAATTTGTAGAGAAGTTAGAATTTATGTTAAGAGCAATTAGAGATTTTAAGAAAAATGAATTTGGTCAGAAGAAAGCCAATAAGACTATATTAGTACTTGAAAATAGTTTTATGGGTTGTAATGTAGTTACATTTGGATTGCTTCGAATGTTATGTGGTATTATCTTTGCAGAGTTATTTGATAATTTTGAAGAGATTAAAATCATATTTCCAATGTCTGCAAGAAAAGAAATAGGATTTAAATCTGAAATAAAAAGAGTAAAGGGAGCAACTAATAAAGAAAAAACACAATCTAGGAAAGATAAGAAACAGGAATTAATAGATTTTATTAATAATATTTTTGGAACACAAGAAACCGATGATAATATTGTAGACGCAATTATTTTAGCATTAAATGGATTAAAAAATGAAAATATTTAAATTACCGGATTTTATTATATTTAATAAGCAAAAATTTTATTTAAATGGAAATGCCTATACTAAAAAAGGAATTAGTCCTGATTGGGAAGAATGTGCTATAATTGCTTCAAATAAAAATTATTTAAAAAAAGCAATAATTGAATTAAAAGGAGGGTGATATGAATGATTTAAATAAGGTAATAGTTACAGGTATTTTGTGTCAAGATGTAGAATTACGATTTACATCAACTGGAACAAAAACTACCAACTTACGACTTGCTATTCATCGAAAATATAAGAATAAAGCTAAAGAAGTAAAAGAAGAAACAGAATTTATTACAGTTGTTGTGTGGGAAATTTTAGCAGAAAATTGTGTAAAATATTTAAAGAAGGGTAGTAGAGTTCTTGTTGAAGGCAGATTGCAAACTAGAGAATTTACTGATAAAAATCAACAGCAAAGAACTGTAATAGAAATTAAAGCGGAAGATGTAGAATTTTTAGATACATTGGAGAAAAAAGAAGAACAAAAGGAGGAATAAGATGTTAGAATTATCGGGTATTAATGAGAAAAAAGTATTAAATGAATTAGAACAAACTTACGGAACTATAATGGATATAAGTAGAAAACTTGGTGATGAAAGAGTATTTGAAAAACTTTGTCCAAATACACCTATTGATGAAATTTTAATAACTATTGATGGCATAAATGAAAGATTAAAATTTATTTATGAACAAGTTAATAGATTAAAAAAGGAGGAATAAATGTATTATGCAGGATTGGTTGTTGGTTTAGTTATCGGTGTAGTGGTTGGTGGTGCAGCAATGTATATTTGGTTAGGAGTAACAGATAAATTAAGATAAATAATGTTTTAGGAAAAGGAGGTTACCGTGATTACAGTTGATGGAGCACTTAAAGATTTAGAAGCAATCGAAAAAGAAGCAACAGATAATGGTGCAAAAGCTGTAGTAAAGGCTTTAAAGGTAGTAGTAAAATTTTTATCTACAATGAGGTCAAATCAACTTCTTACAGAAGATGATAAGAAACGTATCGGAGCAGAAAAAGTAAAGAGACAAGCAACAGATAAGAAGTAAATCTAATGATGGGGTTGAATTTTGCCCCATCCCAATCAGTATTTATGTTATACTTATATTAAGGAGAATTAATGTTAAGATACTGTCCCAGATGGAAATTAAAGATGGAAGAAACCTTTGAATGTATTCATTGTGATTTTAATCTGCCAGTTACATTCAATTGGAAAACTAATTGCAGGTACCCATTTCAATTAGAATGGTCTACAGATTTTTCTAAAATAATTAGGAAAGAATAAATGATAAATAATATAATTTCCTTATTTAATTCAGATTTTTTAATTATTCATAATCAAACTATTAGAAATTTGGCAGGATTAGTTTTAATTTTATGGGGTTATTTTGATGGAATAAAATATCATTTTCAAGCACAAGCAATTAGGAAAACGAAATTAGCAAGGGGGCATAGTAGAAAATTTATTAATATTGCTTTGGGAAATGATAAGTATCGATTATTTTATTTCTTTTTTATTGATAGAAATTTTTATGTTTTACTTACCAGTATTATAGCTTTAGTATTTATGATAGAATTGTGGATTACTCAATATAAATATTATCCTTATCGTATGAGGGGTTGCTCTAATTTTAAACGACCTAATATATTTATTTATTTATTTAATAGTTTAATTTCGAATAAGATTCGTAAACGCCTTTAATAAGGAGTAAACATGAAAATCGAATATTGTGATATTTGTGATACACCATTGAAAGATGGAGATTTTTGGACTTTATATTTAACTCATGATACAAATAAAGCACAAGATGTACAAGATTTTTATAATGATTATCAGAATTATATAAAAAGATTAGAAAAAGAAGTTAAAGATGTTTGTCCTTCTTGTAAAAAATTAATAGATGAAATTTTTAAATTTCGTTTACAAAATTTAAATCAAATTAATAATGAATTATTTGGTATTTATGAATTACAAACAAAACCAAATCCAAAGGACAGAAAAAATGGAAAAGAAAAAAAGTAATTTAAAATCATTATGCTGCAATGAAAAAGTAACTATTGTAATGACAAAAGATTTTTATGGAGATAATCCCGATAAAATGGAAATAGGAACGTGCCATTATCAATGTAATAAATGCAAAAAAGCATGTGATATTTTTGTTAAAAATAGGATAAAAATAAACATGAATACTTCTACTAAAGTTAAAGGAGACGACCGTGCAAAAATTAAAGATAGACAAACAAAAAAAGAAATTAAAGAAAATTCGTAAAGTACTTGTTGATGATACCTATGGCGACTAACCCATATTTCGCCCATTAGGTGATACAGGACATCCTTCCGAAAGAGATTGGAGATAAAGTTAATGAATAATTTAAATCCTCTTCTTATTAATCAATCTCCCCCAAAAGAATGTTCAAGATGCAAAATAAAAAAACATATTAAGGAATTTACTAAAGACAAATATACAAAAGACGGGTTAGATTGCTGGTGCAAAAAATGTAAAAAAGAATGGCAATCATCTAAAAAGGGGAAAAAAGCAATGAATCGATATAATCGTTCATTAAAAGGTAAAAAAACTGCTAAAAAATATTATTATTCTGTTAAAGGACAGAAAACAAAAAGGTGTTATTCTCAAACTCCAGAAGGAATTTATGCTCATATAAAAGGAGGAGCTAATCATAGAAGTATCGTATTTAATTTAATAAAAGAAGATTTTGTAAAATGGTATGAGAATCAAGAAAAAATATGTATTTATTGTGGTAGAATAGAGGATGAAGCAATTAAAGACCGAAATGGTAATTATAAACGCCTTTCAATTGACCGAAAAAATAATAATTTAGGTTATCAATTAGATAATATTGTATTATGTTGTCATCGATGTAATACAATAAAGTCAAAAACTTTTACTTATGAACAAATGATTAGAGTTGGAAATATTTTAAAAGAAGGAATAGTTTAAATGAATATATTAATATTTGGAGATATTCATATTTGTTTATCAGCATTAGAAGAATGTACATTAATTTTTGATGAAATTATAAATTTAGTTAGTAAATATAATGTAAACCAAATTATATCACTTGGTGATAATTTTGATAATACGAAACCTTCTGCTTTGGAATTAAATTGTTTAGCAAATTTTATTAAAAAATTAAATAATAGAAAAATTATTTTGCTTTCGGCACAGAGTCATGAAAGTTTAACTACGGAATTGTCTTCTTTAGACCATTATGGCATTTTATCCGATAATGTACAGATTGTCAAAGAGTATAAAGATGGGAACCACTTACTATGTATTCATGATTCTGTAAAAGAAAGTCCTATAAATTTTGATGCTAAACATTCTTATCAAGAGTATAAAGATTTTATTTATGTATTTGCAGGACACATTCATAGTTATTATATTCTTAAACCAAACTTTTGTGGATTGGGTAGTTGTAGATTTGTTTCGTTTACCGAAGCTAATGACAAACACAAAGTGGTCGCTATTATTAGTGATTATGGAACTGATAAAGAGCAAGTCCATTTTTTAAAGTTAAAATCTCCTATTTCCATGCTAGAGCTACAGTTAGGTAGAAAAGAAGAAAAAAGTCCTATTTTACCCATAGATAATGACGGTCAGGGGCAAGATAAGGGCAAAGAAAGCGGTATCTCAGGGGTAAAACAACCTATTTTGAGGTCTTTGACAGAGATAACTACACTTCTTGATAAAACAGACCCAAATACCAAAGTTAAAGTTAAAATCCTGGACTTTGAATCGTTTCGCCAGTTCCTTCCTTTATGTAGCAAATATAGTACAAAATTTGAGACATTTAAGTATGAGACTTATTTTGATGTAATTAAAGATTTAGCTCCTAATAGTGTGAAAAAAGAAATTATTAATTTTAAAGAAAGTTTAATGATTTGGCTCAGAAATCAAAAAATAGATGAAACAATTAAAGAAATTTTACAGAAAGAGATAGAATAAATGAAAATAATAATTGCAGATATTAAATATCCAGGAATTAAACAATTGCTTGGATATTGTGATTATGAAAGAAAAGAAATCAATATAAATAAGAGATTGAAATTAAGAAAAAAAATAAAAGTATTAATACATGAATTAATCCATTATTTTATACACAAATATAAATTGGAAGATAATTATAATTTTTTATTAGATATTATTACAACTTTAATAGTTATAAAATCTAAACGACAAAGAAAAAAAATTATAAAATTTTATTTTAATTACTATTATAATTAAAAATGATAATTAAATCTTTAAAGATTAATAATCTTCAACTTATCAAATCTGCTCAAGTTGATTTTGATAAGATTAATATTATTTCTGGAATTAATAAAGATAGTCCTTCAGAATCGGGGAATGGTTCGGGGAAAAGTACATTATGTTTAACTGCAATTTTATTTGGATTATATGGGTACTGTTCCGAAGGAATTGTCATTAAAGATTTGATAAGATTTGGTGAAAAGGAATGTTCAGTAGAATTAACAATTGTTAATAATAATGAACAGTTTGTTATAGTAAGAAAAATACCAAGTGAATTACAGGTCTTTTATAATGGAGAAGAAATTCAAGCCAATACTGCAACAATTAAACAACAATTTATTAATGAGCATTTCGGAGATGTTAACTTCTTTAGGCAATATCGCTGTGTTGATAATCGCAATGGAATAAATTTATTAGACATGGGAATAGTTAGTGTCAGAAAGACACTTATGGGATTTATAGAGAGTTTGTTTTCTGACATAAGAACACGATTACTTGCACAGAAAGTAGAAAGAGAACGATATTCGGTAGATAAGAAGTTGTATAAACATTATCTTTCGGTGAAGCGATTAGACCTTTTAAATGCTTCATTAGATGTAATAAAAAAAGATTATCAAAAATTTGAAAAAGATAAAGATTTACAACAAGGAATTATTGGACAAATTAAATCAGAAATTTCTTCAAGAGAGAAAATTATTTATTATAAACAACAAGAAATGAAAAAAATAGATGAAGGTATTTGCCCAGTTTTAAAAATTCAATGTGAAAAAATTGCTCCAAAGAATAAACCGAATAATTTAGGTTTAACTAAAGAAATAGACATATTAAAAGAAGAAATAAAAGGATATAAATCTCAATTAGAATCTGAAGAAGAATCTATAGGTTATTATGATGATACTTTGGCTATGCTAAGAAATAAAGAGCAAAAAGCAAGAGAAAAATTAATGAGATTAAAAGGAGCCTTTCAATTTGTAGATTATAAGTACACAAAAGCAGATATTGTTATTTATGATGAAGCGATAAAAGTTTTAGATACATTCGCTGGTGAATACATAAAAGAATGGTTATCATCTCTTTCTGTAATTATAAATAATCTTCTTCAATCTATAAATATTTCTGTAGAATTTACTGCGGATAAAGATTTCTTACATGTCTTTGATAATCAACAAATGTTAAAGTATGACATGTTAAGCACAGGTCAAAAATGTTTTCTTTCAGTAATTTTTAAATTGGCTATTTTAATGCAACAGAACAAGACTGGCATAGTCTTAATGGATGACGGATTAAATAATCTTGATAACATTAATTTAACAAATTTGATAACTATTTGTCAGACATTACCATTTCAAATTATTGCTGTCTATCAATCAAAAGTTGAAATTGAAGATGTTAAACAATTTACAGTAGTTAGACAAAATGGAATAAGTAATATTATTTAGGAGGAAAAACATGTTAAAAATTCAATTTAAAGACCAATTAGAATTTGATATTTATAAAGTAGAACAAAAAGTCAAAATGGAAAAAGGTTATTTAACTAAATCAGAGAGAGAAGCATTAAAGAAGATGTTAGAAAAAGATTATAAACCTACTTTTATAGAAGTAAAACCAGCAGGGCTACCTATCGTAACTAATATTAGAGAACTTAGACAACCTTGTCAGGAAATTACCAAAGAAGATAATATAAAAGAAATAATACAAGACCTTAAAGATACATTAGCAATCAAAAATGGGGTTGGGCTTTCTGCCAATCAAATCGGTATCAATAAAAAAATTTCATATATAAAAATGCCCAAAGGTATTTCTAAAGATAAAAAAATAGATTATAATGAATACATTTTAATTAATGCAAAAATAATAGAAAAAGATAGACCAATTCAGGTTAGAGGTGAATCTTGTTTAAGTTTTCCTGGTGTTTCTGTAATTACAAAAAGATATGTATTTATTACTGCAACTTATTTAGATGAAAATTTAAGAGAAAGAACTGGATTATTTCAAGATTTAGAAGCTATTTGCGTAGCTCACGAAATTGACCATCAAAATGGAGTAACTATTTTTGATAGAAAATGGAGGAGCAAATAATGATTCTTTTAATTAGTTTATTATTAATTTTAATTATTCATGAATTGGGTCATTTTATAGTTGCTAAATTATGCAATTGTCAAGTCGATGAATTTAGTTTAGGATTTGGTAAAAAAATCATAGGTAAACAAATAGGAAAAACTTATTATCAAATTAGATGGATTTTAATAGGTGGAGAAAATAGATTAAAGGGTGAGTTAGATTATAGCAATGATAATGATGCTTTTTTAAATTTAACTTTGAAAAAAAAGATATTTATTACAATAGCTGGATTAATAATAAATTATATCGCAGGAATTATAACTTTAATTATAGGATGGAATAATGGTAATGAATTTTTATTAAAATTTGGATTTTTATCTTTAGGAATAGCCATTTTAAATTCAATTCCTACTTTACCTTGTTTTGATGGAAGTTATTTAATTTATTATCCCATAATTTTAAAAAAATTAGGAAAAAAAGAAGGTATAAAAGCAATAAAATTAATTGTAGAAATTGCGATAAAAATAGCAATTGTTATAAATATTTTATGTATACCTTTATTAGTTTGGATGATAATAAAAGGAATGATATAATGCAATTTATCATAAAAAAAATAAGAGAATTTATAGCTTATTTATGTGTATGTATCGCTTATTATGCTATGAAAAAATATGTGTTTACTTTAAGAAAAAAAAGAAATAAAAACTATAAAAAATTCTGTAAAGGAGAAAGAGATGACTTTAGATAAAGTTATAAAAACTGCAAAGAAATTAATTGATTTACCATACAATAAATTTAACCTCGATAATTATCTTTCTGTATTAAAATCTAATAAATTAAATTTTACTTTTACACAAACAAAAGAAAATCTACCTATCAGATTAATGTCTGGTAATGATGAACATTCTGGAATTGTGGAGACTGGTTTATTAGAGAAAAAAAGAAAGAAAAATATTTATATAATTGGTAAGGGTATTCTTTTTGATTCGGGAGGAATGGATATTAAATTACGTGGCATGGACGATATGACTAATGATAAGGCTGGGATGATTATTGCCCTCAGTGTAGCAAATTATTTAAAAGGAAATGTTATAGCTTATTGTCCCGTTACGACTAATTTTATTAATACATCAAAAATAATTCCTGGTGATGAAATAAAAATAGGTAAAAAGATTGTTAAAATTACCAACACAGATGCTGAAGGACGATTAATTTTGGCAGAGGCGATTACGAGTTTAAATGCCTCGAAAGATGATATAATTATTACAATCGCTACATTAACAGGAGCAGTTAGTTATGCTATTGGTGAAAAAGCTACTGGAGTGTTTGGTATTAATGATAATTTAATTCGACCTTATGCAATAGCAAGTAGAGAAGTGGGTGAATTGGCGTGGGGATTGCCAATGTGGTGGACGTATTTAGAAGAAGAATTTTATAATAAAAAAGTAATAGAAAACTCTATAGATAAAATAAAATGTGGAGCAACAAGTGCAGCACTTTTCCTTAAACAATTTGTACCCTATCCAGATAAATGGATACATCTTGACATCGCTGGAAGTGCATTTAATGAGAAAGATAAAGCAAATGGTGTTCCTATTAAATCATTAATTAATTTTATTAAAAAAATACAATGAAAAAACTAAAAGAAATTTTAAATAGATTGTTATCAATTATCATTGTTCCTATGGGAGCATTATTAGGTGCATTTGGCGGTGCAGAAGGTATGAATAAAAATTTAAGAAGAGTATTAATACCATTATCAATAATGGGATTGTCTTTTTTAGAAACAGAGTCCATTTTGGTAATAACAATCGGAAGTATGATAGGTGCTCTTTCGATTGGTTATGGAATTCCAGGAATAGGAGATGAAGGTTCTGCAATAGGAAGATTTTGGTATACTCTATTTCATCAAAATCATTTCTTAGCCGATGTATTTACAAGGGGCACTATAGGGGCGTTAATCGCCCTTTCTTTAGTTTCTGTGCCTATTATAAAGCATAATTGGTGTGTTTATTTCATTGGACTTGTGTCCATTATTTTAGTACAATCATTAATTAGTTGGAGAAATTTTGGTAGTATTACTTTATTTAGAAAAAAATTATGTATAATAGATTTAGTAAATTATGGGTTAATAGTTCTTTTTGCAACATTAGTTATAAAATTATGACCATAAAAGAGTATCTCAAATTAAAAATAACTCTAGGAAAACAACCAGACCTAGCATTAATTTATGAAGAATTAATGAATTTAGGTCATAAACCAAAAGAAATTTATTCAACAATTAACGAAGTAGTGGCAGAAAATATTACTAAATTGTATGAGGATTATTTTAAAAAGAAAAATGAAAAAGAATAAATTATTGTGGATTTACATAATTAGTGCCTTAGTTTATTTTTTACAAGGCATCGAGGGAATACCTGGTTTGGTTCTCTTTCTTTTCTTGAAAGAAAAATTAGGATTTACTCCTGAGAAAATAATGCTAATAGGTAGTATTACTGGACTCGCCTGGGTGATAAAACCGTTATGGGGAGTATTATGTGATAACTTTTTATCTAAAAAGAAATGGATTCTCTTATCATTATTAGGAAGTATTATAATTAGTTTTTATTTTGGGTTATCTCCTTTCTTACCTTTAATTTTATTAGTAACTCTTATGTCATTAGCAAGTGTTAATACTGCCATTAGAGATGTAGCAACAGATGGTATAATGTGTGTGGAGGGGAAAGAATCTAATTCTTGCGGAAACATTCAAGCTGTGCAATGGATGAGTATAACCATTGCTTCCATTATTGTAGGATTATTAGGTGGTTTTATTGCACAGAAATTCGATTATAAAGTAGGTTATTTATGTCTTATTCCGTTTTATTTAATCGCTATTATAGTAGTATTAAAATATAAACCACATAAAAAAGAAGATGTAGAACCTCAATGTGCTCATTGTAAATGGCAATTAGATTGTTCTGGTTCTGATAATTTTATTTGTGATTCTTATGAACAAATTATTAGAAATAATAAACCTTCTCTTTGGGAAACAATTTTATCTTATAAAAATTTATTTACAGATAAAAGATTCTTATTTGCATGTTTATTCTTATTCTTGTATAAATTTGCTCCTTCATTTGGTACACCCCTATCCTTTATTCAAAGAGATAGTTTCCATTGGTCTGCGATGTGGATGGGAACTTTAGGAGCAATTATTTCTTGTTTTGAAATTATTGGAGCTATTATTTTTTATAAAATGTGTAAGAAAATTAACATTAAAAAATGGTTATACATTTCTGTTTTCTTAGGAGCAATTACAACATTGTGTTATTTACATTATACAGCAGTTTCGGCAATAGTTTATGGAATCTGTTTTGCTGTATTAGGTATGTATGTTCATTTAATTACAATGACATTCTTAGCAGAATCAACGATTAAAGGCAAAGAGGCTACTTCCTTCGCTTTATTATGTTCAGTATCTAATCTAGCAGCAGGAACCGCATCTACACTCACAGGAGCCTGTTTATACCCTATGATAGGCTTAAAATGGTTAATTATTATTTCGGCTGGAACTAGCTTTTTATGCTTGCCACTTATAAAACGATTAAAAATAAATGGATAACGAAAAATTTGAACATAATTTTTTAGAAGAAATGAAATGGTTAGAAGAAGAATTCCCACACATTGAAAAAGACTATCAACCTACAAAGGAGGAATAAATGAACAAAATTAAAAGTGAAGAGAATCCAGATGTTATTGAAGTTGGTAAAAAAGAAGACCGTTATGGTGAAGAGTTTTATTATAAAATTTTGAATAAAAATAGATACATATTACTATTTGATGAAATTAGTAATTGTTCTTCAGATATGGTAGTTAGTAAATTACGAGCAATGGATTTAATTAATCATAAACCAATAACTATCGAAATTAACAGTCCTGGTGGGTCTGTTCCTGATGGTATGAGTATTATCAATGCTATTGAAAGTATAAAATCACCTGTTATTACCTTAATTACAGGAAACGCTTGCTCGATGGCTGCTCTTATTAGTGTTGCTGCCGATAAAAGATTAATTTATGGTAATTCTTATTGGATGCAGCACTCTACTAGTGATATAGTTGGTGATTACATTAATTATATTAAAGACCGTACTAAATTTTTATGTGAATTTGAACATAGAACAGAAAAGATGTTAAAAAATAAAACAAAATTAACCACCAATGATATTATGAAAATTCGTACAGGTGAATTATGGTTAAATGCAGACCAATGTTTAGCCAAAGGCGTGGTTGATGAAATAATTACTTTTAAACCTAAAAAATTTAGAAAATAACTATGATTTATTTCACATCAGATAATCATTTTTTTCATGCTAACATAATTAAATATTGTAAAAGACCTTTTTCTACAGTAGAAGAAATGAATGAAACAATGATAAAACGATGGAATGAAAAGGTTAATCCTGAAGATATAATATTTCATCTTGGAGATTTTGGTATGAGTAAAAGTTCAGAAGCTCCAGATGCACCAAAAGACCCATTAACTATAATTCGTAAACAATTAAACGGACAAATTATTTTTTGTGCTGGAAATCACGACCATAATAATCGTAACAAATCAGTAATAGAATCTTTGATTATTAATCATGGGGGGCATCGGATTTATTTAACTCATGACCCCAAGTTTTACCGTAAAGATTTTGAATGGAATTTTACAGGACATTGTCATGGTAATATGGGTACTTTTAGAAAAATTGGTAAATCGATTATTGTAGATTTGTCGGTAGATTGTTGGGATTTTAGACCTGTAGATATTAATGAAATTAATCAGGCATATTCAGAGTGGAGAAAACGAGGTTGTAAAGATGAAAAAAAGAATTAGTTGGTTTTTATTATTGTGGACTACATTTTTAATATTAATTATATCAGATTGGAGAAATTTAAAATATTTCTTTAATCTAATAAAAGAGTTACGTAAATTATTTAAAAAAGGTTCTAAATATACTGAAGATGGTGGATTTGTTTTAATTCATAGAAGTCAAATAAAGGATTTATAAAATGAAAACTCTTTGTTTAGGTATAATGGTAAAGAATGAATCTTTAAATATAAAAAGAACATTAGAAATAGTTAAACCACTTATAGATTATTGGGTTGTTGTAGACACGGGAAGTACCGATAATACAATAGAAATTATAAAAGAAACTATGAAAGATATTCCTGGAGAATTAATAGAAAGACCCTGGAAAGATTTTGGACATAATAAAAGTGAATTATTAGCTTTTGCAAAAAATAAATCTGATTATCTATTAATTTTAGATGCTGATATGATTGTAAAAACTGATAATTTTAATAAAAATACTTTAATAGAAGATGTTTATAATATACTTATTAGTTGGGGAGTTAGTTATTATATGCCTTTATTAATAAACAACAGAAAAACATGGAAAAGTATCGGGGTTGTACATACTTATTTACAAACTGAAGGTCGTTATACCCAAAAACAATTAGATACTATTACAATACTTCATGATAGAATTGGAGTGCCACGTGAAAAAGGAAAAAGAGATATTAAAATTTTATTAGATGGTTTAAAAGAAGAACCAAATAATAGTAGATATATGTTTTATTTAGCTCAGGCTTATAAAGATGAAAAAGATTATCAACCAGCAATTGAATGGTATACAAAAAGAATTAACAGAGGTGGGTGGGGAGAAGAAATTTATTATTCTTATTATATAATAGGTTTTTGTTTTGAAAAATTAAATAAATTAGATGATGCTAAAAAATATTATTTAAAAGCGTGGGAATACAGACCAAGTAGAGCCGAATCACTTTATAGATTAGCACGAATTTATAGAAACTTGAAAGATTATAATAATGCTTATTTGTATGCTAAAAAAGGATTAACAATTTCTTATCCTAAAGATATACTTTTTATAGAAGGAAGTGTTTATAAATATCTTCTAACATTTGAAAAAAGTATTAGTTCATATTATCTTGGTTACTATAAAGAATCTTATGATGATTGCACTAAAATTATTCAAATGGATGAAGTATCTGAAGAAATAAAAAATCAAACTAAACTTAATCTAAAATTTAGTGAGGATAAACAATGAAAAAATGTAGTTCTTGTCAACAAATTCTACCTTTAACTAATTTTTATAAACGTAAAGACCGAAAATTAGGAATTCAAAGTATTTGTAAAACTTGCGATAAAAAAAGATGTTTGTTGTGGAGACAAAAAAATAAACAGAAATGGATAGAATATAGTCGTCTTTATCGAAGAACTTATAAAAAAATTAGAAAACAATTAGACCCAAAATATCATTTAGATGAAATTATGGGAAATGCTATTTATGTAGCTATTAAACGTCAAAAACAAGGTCAAAAATGGGAAGAATTTGTTAATTATAATGTAAATGATTTGATTAATCATTTAGAAAATTTATTTGAATCTTGGATGAATTGGAATAATTGGGGTATATACAATCCTATTAAAAAAACATGGCAAATTGACCATATAAAACCTAAAAATCAATTCAATTACATTTCTTATACTGATTCGGAATTTAAAAAATGTTGGGCATTAAATAATTTAAGACCCTTAGAAACTATAAAAAATCTTAAAAAACCAAAATTTAATAAAGGAGAAAATAATGAATAATTATAAACCGTTGATGTATTATAGTGTAATGACCAGCAATAGGGGGGATATGGCAATAAGAAAATCTATAACAGAAACTATATCTAAACATATTAATATTTCTTTTGCATTTTTTGACCTTAGAAAAGATGAACTAACAGAACAACGAATATTAAATCAATTAAATAAAGATTGTTCTGCTTTAATCTTAGCAGGAAGTGGAATATATTCAAACTATACTCTTCCGTCGGGGTTTTATTTTAATTGTAAATCTGAATTATTCAATAAAATTAAAGTACCTATCTTTTTAATTGGTTTAGGAGCAAATAAAAATTTAAAAGGAAATATCTTATGTAATGATTTAAATCATGAAACTAAAAAAAGTATAAAACTAATTAATGATTTGTCCATGATTTCTACAGTTCGAGACCGTTGTACTTATGATATGTTAAGTAATTTAGATATAACTAAACACGAACTCATGTTAGACCCTGCTTGTTTTTTAAATATTCCACGTCAAGTACCTAAACAAAAACAAGTAGCGATTCAAATAGCCCAACATTCTCCTATTTTGGGTAGATTTGATGGAGGAGAAGAAGGTCAGAAAAATAGGAAAAAAAATATTGAAATTTTTGCTAAAATTTCTAAGTATTTAATAGATAGAAATTATAATATAATATTTATAGCCCATGATGCTTTGGAAAATTCTTTGATTATAGATTTACAAAAATTGATTCCAGAAATAAAAGGATTAAATACTGATGATTTAAATTTAATATTAGAAGAATATGCAAAATCAGAGTTTGTATTATCTGTTAAAATGCATAGTGCTATTATGGCATTTGCTTCGGGAACTCCATCTATTCAAATATATTATGACCAAAAATCTATAGAATATTTGAAAATGTTGAACTGTGAAGAACTCGGAATTTCTATTTTTACTGATTATTTTGAAATCTTAAAAGAAAAAGTTGATATGATGATAAATAATTTAGATTATTACACTAATAAAATTATACATTTAAAACAACAGGAACAGATAAAGTTTGATAAATTAATAGGAGATATATGTACTATTATAAAAACTACTCCTTAAAAAATTTTAATACCTTCCATTTACAATCTACTGCCAAAGAAGTTTGGTTTCCCGAAACATTTCCTGAATTAATCGGTTTACTCAATAAATTACAAGATAAATCTTTTAATGTGCTATCTTATGGTTCAAATGTTCTGTTTAATGGAACAATCGATAGAATAATTTGTTTAAGAAAAATGCCTAATAATTTATCTTTTGATAGTGATGGATTTATTTTATCAGATGCTAATGTATTAACTAATAATTTTGCTAAAGAAGTAATTAACCATAATTATAAAGGAACAGAAGGTTTGTTAGGCATCCCTGGGTCTGTGGGGGCTGCTATTATAGGTAATTCAGGAAGTGGAAAGTATTGTATTTCTGATTTTTTAAGATTAGTCTTTGTTGTTGATTATAAAGGAAACATAATTACATATACTAAAGAAGACCTTAAATTTAGTAGGCGTTATTCTATTTTACAAAATAAAAATCAAATCTTATTGTATGCTTTATTTAAATTTGATAAATTAAATCCTGATAAAAAAATTATTAAACAAACTATCAATCACAGAAAAACATTACCCAAACAACCAAGTGCAGGGGGCGTTTTTGTAGAATGGCATGAATTAAAACCTTTTGCAGATAAATTAATTGGGTTAAAAGTAGGAGATGCAGTAGTAAGTAAATCAATAAATATTATTATAAATAATGGGGCTGCCAAATATAATGATATTATTGAGTTAATTCAAAAAATTAAAACAATTGTAATTAAAAATTTAAAATT
>Ga0315288_10001627_pt1 | contig 29065 bp, 27 predicted proteins | sample YL17G11_20_MG_FD_203454 | JGI IMG/M metagenome (GOLD analysis project Ga0315288, IMG submission 203454) | Sediment microbial communities from Yellowstone Lake, YNP, Wyoming, USA - YL17G11_20 | ecosystem: Environmental > Aquatic > Freshwater > Lake > Sediment | place: USA: Wyoming | collected... | reverse complement strand
AATCCGTTCCTGCACCTCATGGTCGACGAGGGAAACGTGCCCTCGGAGATGCATAAGGAGAACGCCTGCTTCATGCCGATCGTGGTGGGGTTGGCGATCAGAGATATGATCGGCTGATGGGCGGAGACAGCCAATGATCAAGATCAACCTGCTGCCGGGCTATATCATCGAGCGCCGCCGCGTCAAGACGTGGGCGATGGGGCTGGCGTTCATCCTGCTCATCGAAATCGTCATTTTCGTGGGCTACGTCTGGGCCCCTGGCCCCTGGTCGCTGAACAGGAAGTACCAGGAGGCGGTGGCGCGCATGAATAAGGCGCAGAACGAGCAGGCTATCGTCGAGGGTCTGCAGGCCCAAGCCGAAGCTGTGAAGAAGAGTTACGGTGAGAAGCAGACCTGGGTCACCTGGGTAGACGAAGCGGACGCAGTCCCGGCGAAGTGGGTGGCGTACTTCAAGAGGATCACGCGGTACTTCCCGGCGGACGTGGTTGTCAACGGACTGCCTCTGCCCAGCGGCACGACGCTGAACCTCAGCGGCTCGACGGACAGCCTCATGTCGGCCGCCCGCTGGTATCTCAATATGCTGCGGTGTGACATGGTCGCGCCCAGCGCGAACGCCGTGTCGTTCACTCCCGGGCAGGTCGCGGTCGGTTCGGCCAATCCGAGGATGGCGATGCCGGTGAGCATTTCGATCCAGCTCAATCCCGATGCGCTCACCTTCATGATCCCGGTGGCGGTCCCGGCGGGCGTCGCCGGCGGCAGGGGTCGAGGCGGTGGTCGTATGGGCGCAGCGCCGGCCGGCGGTGGCGGCCGTGGCGGCGGCATGGGTGGCGGTCGCGGCGGAGGCATGGGCGGCGGTCGCGGCGGAGGCATGGGCGGCGGCCGTGGCGGCGGTCGCGGTGGTGCAGGCGGCAGCGCTGGCGCTGCCGCCCGCGGAGGCGGAGCCGGTGGTGCGGCTGGTGCAAGCCCCGAGAGCGGCGCCGGGGCTGGTAAGTGATTGTTGCAGGCGAGGCTGATAGGCGTGCTCGCCCTGATGGTTGAGCCGCGGCGAGGCCGCCGCCGCGGAAAAGGAGCAGCGGGGTGAACTTGCAGCGCATCACGCGAATCCAGGTGGCAATCGTCTGGCTGGTGCTGGTGGTGGCCATCTCGCTCCTATTCTTCTTCATGATCATCAAGCCTCAGAGGGATAGGATCACCCAGACAGAGCAGGCGGCTGTGGCAGCGGAGGAGATCGCGAAGGGACACAAGTCCGCGGAGAAGGCGCTCGCAGACGCGAAGGCCGCCGAGGCCGTGGTCAACGCGAAGTACGGGAAGATCATGAACGATCGGATGCCCAAGCTCGACTTCAGTGACCCCATCGCATCGACCGTCCGCATGTGGGACTTCGCCGACGAAGAGCAGCGGCTCATGGACAAGTGGTTCGCCTCCACCGGTGCGAGGGTCTCGGGGTATGGCTTCCCGACCTGGGGCACCGCCATGCCGGCGAACTTTCCGACCCCCCCCAATATGCCGATGCTCCCTGCCCAGAACTGGAACCTCACCGTCGAGGTGAAGGACTTCGCCGCGCTTCTCGACTGGCTGCTCAAGCTGCCGAAGGCGCCGCGGTTCATGCAGATGGGAAGCGTCACGATCGGTGGCCCGCGCGAGGCCGGGCAGCCGCTCGTGGCGCAGATCCCGGTCACGCTCTATGAGTGGACCGGCGTGCTGTCTCAGACGGGTGGGGCCGCCGCAGCAGCGGCCGGGGGAGCTGGCGGAGCGGCTGGAACCGCAGCGGCCGCTGGTGGCCGGGGCGGCCGCATGGGCGGTGGCGGTGGTGGAGGCATGGGTGGCGGACGAGGTGGAGGAAGAGGCGGGCGCGGTGCTCGGGGAGGCATGTGAGCCGGCTCGACCGCGGGGCGGGAGAGCCTGGATCCAGCGCAAAGGAAAGCCGATTGCTCTGTGGAAGCTGTGAGCCGGGCGTCCGGGAGTAGGCGATGAAGAACCTGAATCTGACCGACCAGAACAAGAAGCTGATCGCGGGCGGCATCGCTCTCGTCGCCATTCTGCTGATCGTGTTCTTCGTCGTGCGAGGTCGGCGCGGCAGACCGGAGATGGCAGCGGCCGGCGGCGGGTTCGCGCAGGGCGGGCAGCAGGCAGCCGGCGGCGCAGGCCAGGCCGGGGGGCCCGCCCCTGGCGGGGCAGCTCCCACCGCGGCCGGCGGGGCCGCGGTGGGCGCCGGCGGTCGGCGCGGTGGGCGGGCTGGCGGCGCGGCCGCTGGAGCGGCACCGGGCGCTGAGGCCGTGGTAGCGCCGGCTCAGTATCCGTCGATCGGGGTGGTCAAGATGGGCATCGGCCCGGCGGAGCCGACGAGGGTGGAACCGTTCGTGACCTTCAATCCGCCGCCTCAGCCGGTGCCGCCCGAGCTGGTGGTCTCCCTGCCGCCGGTCGGTTTGGTTGCAGGCGGATTGAGACCTGGCGGCGCGGTCGAAGTGGGGAAGATCGGCAACCGCCGCGTCGCCGGAGTGCTGTTCAACGATCAGGCGTGGGCGATCCTCGAAGACGAGGACGGCACCACCTATGTCGTCAAGCCAGGCGATGTGGTGGAAGGCATGCGGATCATTGCGATCGCCCGTGACAGCATCTTCCTGAAGGATCGGGATGGGAAGAAGTGGCAGGTCCCGCTGCGCGGTCTTGGGCCGGGAGGCCAGACCGCCGGGGCCGGGACCAGCGCATCGGCGATGCCGGAGATGCCGCCGGCATAGAGGTTGGTGTTCGATAGGCGTGCGGGCTGTGCGGCGTCAGGCGGAACTAACGCTTCGCCCGAGAAGTCTAATAACGTGGGAACACAGTCGGTCGCGGTTCGAGCGCCGGCTCCGGAGGTGACTGGAGATGTCAGTCCATAGAACTCGGTTGGTGATGGCGGTGCTGACCCTCGCCGTGGTGACCAGTGCGATGTTCGCCCTGGGTCATCTGGCCTGGGCTCAGACTCAGGAGGAAGAGCGTCCGATCACCCTCGATCTGAAGGACGCGCCGATCGACGAGGCGCTCAAGATGCTCTTCAAGTCGACCCCATACAGCTATGTGCTCGGGTCTGGCATCACGGGCCGGATCACCCTGACGCTGACCAACGTCACGTTCAGCCAGGGGCTTCGGGCCATTCTCGACATCCAGGGCCTCACCTACCGCCGGGAGGGCAACATCTACTACATCACCCAGAAGCCGACCACCGAGGCGGTGCCGCAACCGCCGGTGGTCGAAGAGATCCCGGCCTCACAGTGGCACCGGTACTGGTTTGGCCCTGGGGGTCGCTACGAGTTTCAGTACCTCGACGTCCGGGTCGTCGCGGGCTGGTTTGGCGTCGGCACAGAGGCGTTCATGGGGATCATCCCGTGGGCGGCTGAGGGAATGAGCGGAACCGGCGGCGGTGGTGGAGGGGCCGGTGGCGGCCGCGGCGGTGGTGGGACAGGAGGAGGGGGCGGAGGCGGCGTGGGTGGTGGTGCTGGTGGCGGTGGCGCCGGCCGCGGTGGCGGTGGTGGGGGCGGCACTGGAGGGGGCGGCGGCGGCCGTGGTGGCGGTGGTGGGGGCGGCAGTGGAGGGGGCGGCCGCGGTGGGGGCGGCGGCGGCCGTAGTGGGGGCGGCGGCGGTGGTGGTAGCGGTGGTGGCGGTGGTGGCGGCGGCCGCCGCGGCGGCTAGCGTCGGAGGTCATCTACCGGAGAGCCGCAATCGGGGCGGGGCTTAACGGGTCAGATCATCTGTCTCGACAAGCCGCAAATGGCTGTGGTAGAATACGCCGCCAAACCGGGGGCAGTCTGCCCCCGCGGCGAGTTCAGTTGGGCGATCCAGATGGGCGATGGTGAGTTCCACGAGGCGGCGTGCGCTTCGTGACCTGAAGTGGGCGAGGTCGGCTCGCGGCACTTGAGCTTCCGAGGATGTCGGCCTCTTCTTTGGCGTCTTAGTCGCCGGTCAGCTGAGGCATTCGTTGGGAGGGAAGTGATGAGGCGAAGCATCGTCGCACCGGTCGTGTGCATCGTGCTGATGGGGCTGGGGGCTCTCGCAGCCGCAGCCGCGGAACCGCAGGCCGACCTGGCCCGGAACCTGGTCAGCATCAACGTGCGCGAGGCGCCTATCCAGGATGTCATCCAGACTGTGATCACCGCCTCCGGTGCAAACATCCTGCTCAGTGGTGTGACGGGCACGATCACGCTCAACGAGGACAACGTTTCGGTCGAACGGATCCTCGATCGTATCTGCCAGGCGAAGGGGTTCTACTGGTGGCGAGATGATGCCGGCATCTACTACGTGTCGGACAAGCCTCGCCCGGCTCCCTCCACGCAGACGGCCGTCCTCCCGGGCTTGCCGGCATCAGCAGATCCCCGGAAGTCCACCCGGATGTACCATCTTCAGTTCCTGCCACCACAGTATGTCGCCTGGCTGTTCGGCGCCGCCGGCGATCCCGGCCCTATGCCTTTTGCCTCCGACACGCTGGCGAATAGCGGCGACATCGGGTCTGCGCTGATGTTCGGCAACGGGAACGGCGGACTGCAAGCGGGCGGCCTGGGCGAACTCGGCGGCGGCCGCGGTGGTGGCGGTGGCGGCGGCGGCCGTGGTGGTGGCGGCGGTGGTGGCGGCGGCCGTGGTGGTGGCGGCGGTGGTGGCGGTGGCGGCCGAGGCGGTGGCGGCGGTGGCGGCCGAGGCGGTGGCGGCCGGGGCGGTGCCGCGGGCGGGGCCGCCCTCGCGATGCTGCTCCCGGTGGACGAACAGGGACGCCCGTTGATCGACCAGATGATCGCGTTCGCGCCGTTGAACTCCATCCTCATCCATGGCACCGAGGAGGGCATCAACGAGCTGATCGACATCATCAAGCTCATGGACCGCAAGCCCCAAGAGCTCATCATCGAGCTGCAGTCCGTCGAGGTCAGCAATACCTACCAGAAGCAGCGCGGCTTCGACTGGTTCTACATCGCGGGCAGCACCAAGGTGGCGCCTCAGGGGATGGGGACGCCCGCTTCGATCATCGTCTCCTATCAGCCACCGGGCCTCCAGAACTTCGCGGCAACGCTCACCTACCTGCTCGAAACGGGCCGGGGCCGGGTCGTCGACGCCATTCGCGTCGCCACCATGAACCTGTTGCCCGCCTGGAACTCCGTCGTCATCAGCTACCCGTGGGTCACGGTGGGCGGCATCTCCGGTGACCCATTCCGAGGGACGAACGTCCAGACCCTGTCGGTCACGACGTACTCGATCACGACAACGCTCTACATCACGCCGCGCATCAACGGGGATGGCACCATCACGATGTACATTCCGTTCACGAAGAGCGCGATCACCGGAACTATAGTCGTGCCGTCGCAGTTCGGCAACATCCAGTACCCGATCGTGACCACGAACAACCTCGTCACCACGGTCAATGTTCGCGATGGCGAGACCTTCGTCATCGGCGGGTTCGTCAACAAGAGCGTGCTCGAATCGGAGCGCCATCTGCCTCTGCTGGGCCAGCTTCCGATCATCGGCGACCTGCTGTTCACACGAGAGGCCAGGACGATCAACGATTCGGAGACGCTGCTGTTCATCACGCCGCGCATCGTCAAGGAAGAGGCGGCGCCGGCCACTCTGGGGCCGATCTGACGGCCTCACGGGCGGCGTTGAAAAGTCAACCGGGAGCGGCGCTCGCGGAGAGCGCCGCTCCTGCCTTGGTGGAGCATGCCTGCTCGCGATGACTGCACCAGCGCCCCGCTCGTGGTGAGGCTTGGGGACCGATCGTACGAGATCCACGTGGGCCCCGGGGCGCTCCGCCGCGCTGGCGATCTCATCGGGGCGGCCGCTGGGAGGCGAGGTTTCGTGGTCACCCACCCGCTCGTCCAGCGCCTGCACGGTGAGACCCTCACGCGGGGCCTTGGCCGGTGTAGAGCGGAGACGATCCTGGTACCCGCCGGGGAGAGGCAGAAGTCGCTCCACCGCGCCGCGGCGCTGTGGGACCAGCTATTGGCGAAAGGGGCCGACCGCAGCTCCGTGATGGTCGCCTTCGGGGGCGGGGTGATAGGGGACCTGGCGGGGTTCGTCGCCGCCACTTATATGCGCGGGGTGCCATACGTCCAACTCCCCACGACGCTGCTGGCCCAGGTGGACTCATCCGTGGGAGGCAAGGTCGCGATCAACCACCCGCGGGCCAAGAACCTGATCGGGGCGTTCTACCAGCCGCGCCTGGTCATCGCAGATGTGGCGGTGCTCTCGACGCTGCGCCCAAGAGACTACCGCGAGGGCCTGGCAGAGGTAGTGAAGACCGCGGCGATTGCTGATGCCCGCCTCTTCGAGTGGCTCGAACAGAACCGGGCGGCCGTGCTGGCGCGGGAGGCGGAGGCGCTGACCTTCGTCGTTCGCAGGTGTTGCGAGATCAAGGCGGGCGTGGTGGAGGCAGACGAGCGCGAATCGGGCCCGAGGGCGGTGCTGAACTTCGGTCATACCGTGGCGCACGCGATCGAGTCGCTCATGGGATACGGCGCGCTTCGGCACGGCGAGGCGGTCGCGATCGGCATGGCTGCGGCAGCGCGCATCTCCCGCCTGCTGGACCTCCTACCCGGCGATGACGAGGGCCGCCTCATCGGACTGCTCGCTGCGTTCGGCCTGCCGACCCGCCTCCCGGACATCCCGGTTGCAGGGATACTCGACGCCGTGCGTGCCGATAAGAAGGCGGTCGGCGGCGTGCCGCGGTTCGTTCTCCTGCGCGGCATCGGTCGGGCCGAATGGGGCCGCGAGGCGCCGCCGATGGTCGTGAAAGACGCGTTGGCTGAGGTCGGGGGTGCAAGGTGAGAAAGGATTCGCGTGCGATGGTCTGGGACTTCCACACCCACACGTTTCTCAGCGACGGAGCGCTGCTGCCCATAGAGCTCATCCGCCGCGCGATCGTGAACGGCTACAAAGCGATTGGGCTGACGGATCACGCGTCGGCCGGCAATGTGGGAAGCCTGGTTCCGGCGCTCATCGCAGAGTGCCGGCTGGCTGAAGAGCACTGGGATATTCGCGCCATCCCAGGCGTCGAGCTGACCCATTTGCCGCCAGGCGCCATCGCGGACGTCGCCGCGGAGGCGCGACGCCTGGGCGCAGAGCTGGTCGTTGTGCACGGCGAGACCCCAGTGGAGCCTGTTGCCCCGGGCACGAACCTGGCCGCGCTCAACTGCCGCGATGTGGACATCCTCGCGCACCCCGGGCCGATCGACGGGGAGCTGGCCGCTCACGCCGCGCGGGCCGGGGTCTTCCTGGAGATCTCCGCGCGGCGGGGCCATTCGCTGGCGAACGGAGCGGTGGTTTCCGTCGGCCGGCAAGCGGGGGCGGCATTCCTGATTGGCAGCGATGCGCACAGCCCCGGCGATATCCTCACGGAGGATTTCCAGCGCCGGGTCGGGCTCTGCGCCGGGCTCTCGGCTCACGAAGTCGAGGTAGTGCTGCGCGAGAACACGCGCCGGCTGCTGGAGAAGATCGATGCACGGCGAGCCGGCCGCTCCCAATAGCAATCTAGCGCTGACTTAGCCGTTTTGACACGGCGCCCGGCCCGCTGCTATACTGGGCCCGTCTCAGCACTCCCCACGTGAGGTCACCGACATGGCACGCGTCAGCACCGCGCTCATCAGCGTGTCCGACAAGACCGGGGTCCGCGACTTCGCCAAGGGCCTGTCCGAGCTCGGCGTGAAGATCATGTCGTCCGGCGGCACCGCCTCCCACCTCCGCGAGGCCGGCCTCGATGTCACCGACGTCTCCGACTACACGGGCTTCCCGGAGATGATGGACGGCCGCGTCAAGACGCTGCACCCGAAGGTCCATGGGGGGCTGCTCGCGCTTCGGGACAACCCCGATCACATGGCCGCGGCCGAGCGGCACGGCATCACTCTGATCGACATGGTGGTCGTCAACCTCTACCCGTTCGAGGAGACCGTCGCGCGACCCGACGTGACGCTCGACGAGGCGATCGAGAACATCGATATCGGCGGGCCTTCGATGCTGCGATCCGCGGCGAAGAATCACCGCTACGTCACGGTGATCTGCAATCCCCAGCGCTATGGCGGCGTGCTCGACGAGATGAGGAAGCTCAGCGGCGAAGTGCCGGCCGATTCGCGAGCGCGTTTGGCGCGGGAGGCGTTCGCCCACACCGCCCGCTACGATGCTGCCATCTACAACTACCTCGCCCATCACATCGTTGGCGCCGAGAGCTTCCCCGGCATGTTCCTGCATCCCTATGAGAAGACCACCGACCTGCGCTATGGCGAGAACCCGCATCAGCAGGGCGCCTTCTACCGCCGCGCCTCCGCGACGCAGACCGGCCTCGCCGCCGCGCGGCAGTTGCACGGCAAGATGCTCTCGTTCAACAACTACCTCGACCTCGACACGGTGCTGGGCTTCGTGCGCGAGTTCGATGAACCGGCGGCCATGATCGTGAAGCACAACAGTCCGTGCGGCGCCGCCCTCGGCGGCACGCTCGCGCAGGCCTATCGCGACGCGCTGGCGACCGATCCACTCTCGGCGTTCGGCGGCGTCATCGGGCTCAACAAGCAGGTCGAGGCCGAGACGGCTGAGGCGGTGCTGGATGGCATCAGCCGCTACGGGTTCATGGAGTGTGTGCTCGCGCCATCCTACTCGCCGGAAGCGCTCTCAGCCCTCCAGCGCAAGAAGAACCTGCGGCTGCTGGAGCTGCCCGACCTCGCCCAGGGCGAGCCGTGGATGTTCAAGCAGGTCTCCGGCGGCCTGCTGGTGCAGTCGCCAGACGCTGAAAGCAACCCGTCGCAGCTGAAGGTGGCGACGACGCGCGCTGCCTCGGCGGAGGAGGAGGCGGCGCTGCGGTTTGCCTGGATCATCTGCAAGCACACGAAGTCGAACGCGATCGTGATCGCTCGGGAGAGGAAGGCGGTGGGCATCGGCGGCGGCGTGACCAGCCGAGTCGATGCCGCCGAGCTCGCGGTGAGGAAGGCGGGCGAGCGCGCCAAGGGCGCGGTGCTCGCATCGGACGCGTACTTCCCCTTCCCCGATGCAGTCGAGGTGGCGGCGAAGGCAGGGGTCACTGCCATCATCCAGCCGGGCGAATCTCTGGGTGACGACAAGGTGATCGCCGCGTGCAACGAGCACAATCTGGCGATGGTCTTCACCGGCGTCCGGCACTTCCGCCATTAGAGGGCGTCAAGCAAGCCTTTCGCGATGTGATTGAGGAGAACGATGAACCGCACTATCAGCCAAGTCGACCCGGAGATGGCGGCGTGTCTTCAGGACGAGCTGGATCGCCAGCGCAACACGCTGGTGATGATTCCCTCGGAGAACTACGCCTCGAAAGCGGTGCTGGCCGCGCAGGGGTCAGTGCTCACGAACAAGTACGCCGAGGGGTACCCGGGCGCGCGCTGGTATAACGGATGCGCCGCGGTCGACAGGGCCGAGCAGCTTGCCATCGACCGCGCCAAGGAGCTGTTCGGCACGGAGCACGTGAACGTCCAGGCCCATACCGGCTCGCAGGCCAACATGGCCGCCTACTACGCGGTGCTCGATCACGGAGACACGATCCTCTCGCTCTCAGTGGACCACGGCGGACACCTGAGCCACGGCCAGAGCACAAACTTCTCCGGCCGCTACTACCGGGTGCACCACTATGCTGTCGACCGCGAGACCGAGCTTCTCGATTACGAGTCTGCCCGGAAGACCGCCCACCTCTACCGGCCCAAGCTCATCGTCATCGGCTTCAGCGCCTACCCCCGGATCATCGACTGGGAGGCGTGGCGCGGTATCGCGGACGAGGTCGATGCGCTGCTCATGGCCGACATCGCGCACATCGTCGGGCTCGTCGCGGCGGGCGTGCACCCCAGCCCGGTGCCGTATGCCGACATTGTGACCTCGACGACGCACAAGACGCTTCGCGGCCCGCGCGGCGCCTTCATCATGTGCAAGCGCCACCTCGCCGACGCGATCGACCGGGCGGTGTTCCCCGGGATCCAGGCCGGGCCGCTCATGCACGTCATTGCTGCGAAGGCGATAGCGTTCAAGGAGGCGATGACAGAGGAATACCGGCAGTACCAGCGGCAGATCGTGAAGAACGCCAAGGCGCTCGCCGAATCGCTGCAGGAGCAAGGGATCCGCCTCGTCAGCGGCGGCACGGACAACCACCTCATGCTCTGCGACCTCCGGTCCCTCACGCTCAGCGGCCGGGACGCCGCCAACATGCTGGAGGAGGCCGGCATCATCGTCAACAAGAACTCGATCCCCTACGATCATCAACCACCGGCCATCGCCTCCGGCATCCGCCCCGGCACGCCCGCGCTGACGACTCGCGGGATGAAGGAGCCGGAAATGGCGCAGATCGGGAAGATGATCGGCCGCGTGCTCCGGAACGCGCGCGAGCTGGAGGTGCGAAAGCTCGTGCGGCAGCAGGTGCTGGAGCTGTGTGTGCGCTTCCCGGTCTACCAGGACTTGGAAATCCTGTAACTCGGGTTGGGCAGGAGCTTGCCTCCTGCCCCACGAACCAAAAGGCGGAGGTGCACGATGGTACAGCGAAAAGGCGTAGGTCTTCTCTTGCTCATGTCCCTGCTGCTCTGTCTTTCCTCGGCCGGGTACGCCGCGGGCCAGGGTCGTCCGACGGAGAAGGTGCAGCCGCCGCCGCAGTACAACCCCGACGCCGTGGTCTGGCGGACTCCCGAACCGCCATCCGACGCGCAGGCCGGGGACGTTTGGGTGAACCCCAAGGACGGGGCGGAGATGGTTTATGTGCCCGCGGGGGAGTTCACCATGGGCAGCACCGAGGCCGAGATTGCGGCCCTGGTGAGGGAGTACCCGAAGCTGAAGGCGGAGTGGTTCGCCGACGAGAAGCCGCAGTTCCGCGCCCACCTTCCCGGCTACTGGATAGACAAGTGTGAGGTGACGGTGGCCCAATACCGGAAGTTCTGCCAGGAAACGGCGCGGGAGATGCCCTCTGCACCGGGGTGGGGCTGGCAGGACAACCATCCGATGGTCAATGTGACGTGGGATGATGCTGGGGCCTATGCCAAGTGGGCGGGGAAGCGGCTGCCGACGGAGATGGAGTGGGAGAAGGCGGCGCGGGGCACCGACGGGCGCAAGTATCCCTGGGGGAGCCAGTGGCCGCCCCCTGCCGGCAGTGGGAACTTCGCCGACGAGGCCTTCACGCGGACCGCCCGCGTCCTGACCGAGATAGGCTCGCCTCCGCTCCGCGGTTACGACGACGGGTACGCGTATACCGCCCCGGTGGGGAAGTTTCCAGGTGGGGCCAGCCCGTTCGGGGCGCTGGACATGGCGGGGAACGTGTGGGAATGGTGTGCGGACTGGTATGACAAGGATGCGTACAAGCGCTACGCGAAGGGAGACCTCAAACCTCCCGCAAGTGGACCCCGCCTGGTGCTTCGGGGCGGCTCTTGGAACAACGACCCTCCGACGTACTTCCGTTGTGCCAACCGCGACTACGAGCGCTTCCCCGACTTCCGCGACTACGACCTCTACGGATTCCGTTGTGTGCGAGGACCCGGATGAAGGTTTACCCTTTGCTCTTTTACCCTCTTACCCTTTGCCGGGGGTACAGGGGGCGGAGCCCCCTGCTCGGGTTTCGGTGTTTCGGGGGCTTGCTGCCGAAACCCTGCCACGCTGCCTGCCATTGACACCTCCCCCCCCCTTCTGACTATAATCATGGTCAGATAGCCAACGGCGATTGAGAAGGTGAAGGCGATGGCTGAGCGATTCCTGAATGTGACCGAGGCGAAGAAGTCGTTCTGCGAGTTGGCCCGCGAGGCCGACGCGACCCTCGACCGGATCATCATCACCCGCGGCGGACATCCCGTGGCCGTGCTCCTGGCCTATGAGGATTACGCGGGGATCGAGGAGACTCTGGAGATCATGGCCGACCCCGAGCTCGTGAAGGGGATTCGGGAAGGCATTGAGGACGAGAAGGCGGGTCGGGTCATTGACTATGAGACGGTGAGAAAAGAGCTTCTGCAAGATGCCCCTGCTCCAGGTCACGCCGCGCGCAAAGCGCGATCTAAAGGCGCTTCCGTTCGACCAGCGCGTGCGCGCGTTGGAAGCCATCGATAAGCTGGCAGACAATCCAACACTGGGGAAGGTCTTGCGCGGAGAGTTCGGCGGACGAAGGTCGTTCCGCTTCGGCAGCTACCGCGTCATCTATCACGTCGCCGGCAACGTGGTTGTCGTGAACTCCATCGGCCACCGCTCGACCATCTACCGCCAGCCATGACCTACCGTGAGGCCACCGCCTACCTCGAATCGTTGATCGACTACGAGAAGACGCCGGCGGGATCGGCCGCGGCCCGGCTGTGGAACCTCGACCGCATGATCCACATGCTGCGCGCGGTTGGCGATCCGCACCTCGGTTTGCGCTGCCTGCACATCGCCGGAACGAAGGGCAAGGGGTCAACCGCCGCGATGACGGCGTCCATCCTGGCGGCGGCCGGGCATCGCACCGGGCTCTATACATCCCCTCATCTCGTCTCGTTTCGCGAGCGCGTCCGTATGAACGGCCGGCTGATCTCCGAGGCGGATGTCGTCCGGCTGGTCGAAGAGGTCCGACCTATCATCGAATCGATGCGCGACAGCGACATCGGCCTGCCGAGCTTCTTCGACGCCTACACGCTGATCGGTCTGCTCCATTTCGCGCAGCAGAAGGTTGACGTCGCGGTGATGGAGACCGGTCTCGGCGGGAGGCTTGACGCGACGAACGTCGTCCAGCCTATGGCGTGCGGGATCACGCGGATAGGGATCGACCACACGCTGGAGCTGGGTGACACCATCGCCGAGATCGCCTGGGAGAAGGCGGGCATCATCAAGCCCGGCCTCTCGGTCGTCTCGGCCCCGCAGGCGCCCGAGGTGGTCGAAGTGCTGGAAGCCGCGTGCCTGGAGCGCGGCGCGCAGTTGCTCATGGTCGGCGCTCATGGGCCGAGGGTCATCGGAACACGGACCGAGGGCGCCGATCGCCAGGTCTTCACGATCGAGGGACTGGAACGGCTCTACCTGGATCTCGCCTGCCCGCTGCTCGGCGCCTACCAGGCCGAGAACGCGGCGGTGGCCATCGGCCTCGTCGAGCTTGCCTCGCGGCGGGGCATCGAGGCAGGGGAGGAGGCGATCAGGAAGGGCATCGCATCGGTGCGATGGCCGGGTCGCTTCCAGATCGTGAGTCGGCGACCGGATATCGTGCTCGACGGCGCGCACGACGAGGTCAGCGCGCGCGCCCTTGCGAAGACCATTGAGGCAGTCTTCCCCGGCCGGCGGGTGATCCTGGTGTTGGGCGTTCATCGGGACAAGGATGCTCGAGCCATCGTGCGCGAGCTCTGCCCGCTCGCCGATATGGTGATCGCGACCGCGAGCTCATCGCCCCGCGCGCTGGACGCGTACGAGCTTCAGCGCGCTGCCTTCTCTCACTCGAAGCACACCTCCGCCTACACGCCCGTATCGCTGGCGGTCCGCGAAGCGGTGAACGACGCCCGCCGCGATGATCTCATCCTCATCACGGGATCGCTGTACGTTGTGGGAGAGGCGATGATGGCCCTTGGTGTGGAACCGGAGTAGGGGATCGGCTCGGCTGCGACAAGGAGCTTCATGAAACGCGCGACAACGGTCATCTGCCTGGCACTCACCTGCGTCATCTGCGCCGCCGGATGCGGCCGGGGCGGACGCGGGAACGTCGAGCGGACCGCCGACCAGTTCCTGACCTATCTTGCCGGGGAGGACTACACGGCCGCGACGAAGCTGCTCGAACCCGGCTATGCCCGGCAGTTGACCCCCGACAGACTGAAACAGAGCTGGGCGGTTTTCCGGCGGACCGTCGGTCGGTTCAAGCGGGAGCGCGCCATGCGAACCGAGACCGGCCCACGCGGCCGGGTCGTCGCCATCACCTGCGAGTTCGAGCAGCGCACCATGGACCTCTGGCTGGCGTTCAATGGCGAGGGGCAGATCACCGACGTGCACTTTGTCGCGCCCGGCACGAAGCCGCCCTCCCCCTCCGAGCAACCGAAACCGCCTTCGCCCCAGCCGCAGAAGAAAGGCGCACCCGGGCGGGTTGCCACCTGACTTCAGGTGGTACCATAGAGTTGTGCGCCGCCGACCGCGCGCTGACTGTCTCACGGAGACACCTGTTTGAGCGATGACCTCCGGCTCGTCGAGGCCGTCTCCGACGAGCTCGATAAGTGCAACCGCTGTGGCTTCTGCCAGACGCGCTGCCCTGTCTACCGCGTCACCGGCCGCGAGTCATCGGTCGCGCGCGGCCACCTCGCGCGGCTGCGCGCTGCGCTGAGCGGCGAGATTGCCCTCGACGACGAGATCCGCGCCTCCCTCTTCGAATGCCTGATGTGCCGGGCCTGCACGGCCGAGTGTCCGCCCGCCATCAAGACCGACCGCGCTGTCGTGGCGGCGAGGGCAGGGTATGTCACCCGGCGCCAGCCATTGGCGCAGCGGGTGGTCTTTCGCAAGGTCCTTGCGGCCCCGTCGCTCGTGCGGGCCGGGGCGCGGGCGCTCGGCTGGGCGAAGCGCGCCCGGCTGATCGGCGCGGCGAAGCTGGCGCGGCTGCTGCCGTGGCTCGACCGAGGCTACTCGGAAGCCCCGGCCTGGATGCCCGCCCCCAAGACGTTCCTGCGCGAGCGGCTCGCGCACCGAGCTCCGAAGAGCAGCAGCGAGACGGCTTGCCAGCCGGCCGGCAGGCTGGTCGGGTACTTCGTCGGCTGCGCCATCGACTGCGGCTTTCCGGAGATCGGTGAGGCCACGCTCGATCTGCTGGAGGCGGTCGGCTACAGCGTACGCGTTGCGGACAACGTCTGCTGCGGCCTTCCGCCCTTCTCCTACGGCGACCTGGAATCAGCGCGCGCGCTCGCGCGTAAGAACATCGAGGCGCTGAAGGCCCTCGGCACCGAGACGATTCTGACCGACTGCGCGAGCTGCTCGTCTTTCCTGCGCGAGTACCCGGAGCTCTTCGATGAATCGGACCCGATGCGCCAGGCCGCCGAAGCGATTGCCTCGCGGGTGCGGGAGCTTGCCCAGTTCCTCACCGAGGTCGAGCTCCCCGAGGATCTGCAGGAGGTGCGTGCGGTCGTCACCTACCATGACCCGTGCCACCTGAGCCGATACCAGGGCGTCACACGGGAGCCGCGCGAGCTCCTCAAGCGAATCCCGGGAATCGAGTACCGCGAGCTACCCGAGGCGGATTGGTGCTGCGGGGGCGCGGGGAGCTACTCGCTCTCTCACTACGACCTGTCGATGAGCATCCTGGAGCGCAAGATGAGCAACATCCGCGCCACCGGCGCCCAGGTCGTGGTGACGCCGTGCCCCGCCTGCATCATGCAGCTTCGCTACGGCGCGCGGAAGTTCAGCGTCCCGGTCGAGGTGGTGCACCTGACCGAGATCCTGAGGCGAGCGCTGCCCACCAGGACACTCCACAGCGTGGCCGCGTCATCCATCCGCTCGGGCGCTAGATAACCTCGCGGCTGTCTGACAGGCCGGCCCCCGCGGGCACGTAGAAGGGGTTCGAGCGGAAGATGGTCCCCAGTATCACTGCCGGGTGAGTTCGCAGCGCCGCGACGATGATGGACCCCGACACCTGTCGCCGATCGTATGTGCAGACGATGCAGAGCGGCATGTTCGCGACGCCCACCGTCACGTTCAACTCGAACTCCTCCCAGAGCTCAGCGTCAACCCTCTCGGTCCCGAGCCACGACACATCGTTGCAGATACGCATCAACGGGTATCCCTGCCGCTGATTGTCGTCCAGCAGCGTCCTGAGCAGGTCCATCGTCCGCTCCGGCTCGAAAACGCCCTCGTAGAGGTAGAAGCCGGGCTCGGACAGGATGAGCAACTGGCCTGAGGCTTCGAGGGTCAGCACGTCCCCGCCCATGTCGTGGAGCGCCTGGCGAAGCGCGTCGCCCGATGGCTTCGACGCGACCCAGACGCACCGTTGTTCGAGCTGAATGCCGGCCGACACGAACGGGGCCATGACCTCCATCTGCTGCGCGTGGTTGTCGAAGATCGCGCAGATGTGATCGCCCCAGTTGAAGGCGAAATCGCTGTAGCCGAACTCAGTCGGGTTCAGCACCGTCCCCTCCCCCTGTTCCTGTTACGGACGCCCATTGTCGCCGACGTTCCCTGATGCGAGGATTGTCCCCTCGCTGCCGATCAGGCAAACGCGAACTCGAGTTGCTCGTCGGACACGGCTTCTCCTGCGAGAAGGTCGGACAGGCGGCCCATCCTCTTTCCGTTGTACAGGAGGAAAGGCGCAGCGCGCGTGGGCACGCCAAGCTGACGGAGATCGCCGATGACCGAGAGCCGGCCCTTTCGCCGCGCCGCCAGGATGCGGTTCGCCGTCCGCGGGCCAATGCCTGGGACCCTCAGAAGCTCGCCCCGCTCGGCCCTGTTGGCCTCGACCGGGAAGAGATCATCTCGTCGGAGCGCCGCGGCCAGCTTCGGGTCCAGTCGGAGAGGGAGGTTGCCGCTATGGTCGAAGCACAGGTCGGACATGCCGAAACCGTACTCCCTGAGCAGCCAGTCAGCCTGATAGAGCCGGTGCTCGCGGAGCGGGGGTGTCGGCGCCTCCCCCTCAAGTGGCGTGTCCTCGACCGGCCTGAAGGCCGAGAAGTAGGCCCTCCGCAGCCCAACGCTCTCGCGCAGCCCGGTCGTTGTGGCGAGTATCTGGCGGTCCGTCTCGCCGCCCGGCCCGACCACGAACTGTGTTGTCTGCCCGGACCTGAGCTTCTCTGAGCCGGCCCTGTGGGCGGCCTGCCTGATCCAGTGCATGCGCTGGACAACGTCCTCCCACAGCCGCTTCTTCGTTGCCAGCCGGTCGAGCGCTTGCTGTGTCGGCGCTTCGGCATTCACGGAGACGCGGTCCGCAAGCTCGACCGCTCGCGCGACGTTCGCGAACGACGCGCCCGGCAGAACCTTGAGATGAACATAGCCGCCAAACCGGTGCTTCTCGCGGATGATCTCGGCTGCCGCGAGCATCTCGCTCATCGTCTCGTCGGGGCAGCCGTGGATGCCCGAGCTGAGAAACAGGCCCTCGACCAGGCCGCGCTGGTGGAGGTCGATGAACCCTCGCGCCAGATCGTCCGGTTTCAGTGCCGTTCGTCGGCGCGGCCGCGTCGCGCGGTTGGCGCAGTAGAAGCAATCGTAGTGGCACGCATCGGTGAGCAGGACCTTGAGGACATGGAGGCAGCCGCCTCCGGGCAGCCGGAGGCCGGTAATGGCCCCTGCGAGTTCGCCACCAGTGCCGGCGGCGAGCCCCGCGCCCTGAGGCGCACACACGTCGAAGCGCGCCGCTTCGGAGAGGAGCATGATTCTGTCCGACAGGCTGGCGATCATGGGCCCGCTCCCTCGGCCGCGATGGTAGCAGCAAGTCGGATGGCTGTCAAACTGGTGTTTGGATATGCCGCGGCAATCTCCCGCACCGCGTTCGACTGCGCGCGGCCGGCTTCGGCCCGCGGCCCGATGAGCTGGCCGGTGGCCCCGGCAAACGTGGAATACTAGAGTCAGGCGAGTGGCCAGATCCCCCTCCGAGGTGAGACCGGATGCTGGGCAGACGTGAGGATTTGGCCGGCCGACTGTGGCCTGACAAACTGCAGGAACTGCAGGACGCATTCAGCCGGTCGTTTGGTGTTCCCATCCTGGTTGTGGAACCATCGGGGCGCCCCCTCACTGCGTGCGAGGACCTCTCTCAGTTCTGCCGACGCTTCACCCGCCGGGTGCAACTCTCTCGTCCCTGTCTGGAATGCGGCCGCGCCGAGCACACCGACGACCCGCCGGAGGTCGTGCACGATCCCATCAGATGTGAGCCGGCGGTCCATCACTGCCCGCTGGGGATGGCGGACATTGCCGCCCCCGTGTACTCAGCGGGCGAGACCATCGGCTATCTGCTGACACCGCAGGTCGTTGTCGCCGGCCGGGAGGTCGAGCGCGCGCCCGGCCTGCGAGGGCAGGATGCGCCCCAGCGCGACGAATGCGCCGCCTGGCTCGCCCGATGCGCCTGCATGCCATTGAGCGAGCTTCTCCAGATCGAATCAGGCCTCGTCGCCGCGTCGTGGCTGCTGGGCAGCCTCGCGTCGGCCCGGCGGCGCAACCTGCGTCTGGCCGAACGGCTCCGCGAGCAGAGCCGGTGGGTGCGGCAGCTCGCGGTCACCGATGCGGTGACGGGTGTGGCCAACCGCAGGCGCTTGATGGAGTCGCTGACGGCGGAGGTGCGGCGGGTGCGACGGCACAAGCACGGTATGTCCCTGGTGGTGGTCGAGGTCGAGTCGTTCCGCGAGATCAACGAGGAGTTCGGCCACGATGTCGGAGACGCCGTGCTCGTGGCGGTGGCCCAGTGTCTCACATCGACGCTCAGGCAGACGGATGTCATCGGCCGCGTAAGCGCCGATTCACTCGCGGTGATCCTGCCGGAGACGGTCAGACACCAGGCGTTCGTTGCTATGGGCCGGGTGAGCGCGGCCATCGACGATCTCAACGCCTCCGGCGACCTGCCGGTCGAGGTCCGCGTGGCCACCGGCATTGTGGACTCTGTGCTGGAGCCAGAGGACATGCTCCACGCGGCGCGGGAGGCAACCGCGCTGGCCCGCGCCGCCGGAGCGCCAGCCGCGCTCCCAGGCTAGCCCCCCGACGAGCGGCGCTCGGTGTCGCGCCAGGTGGACCCGCTGACACGCGGCAACCTCGGCCGGCGCCGAAACCCCATCATGTGCGTGAGCAGATCGCCCGCCGCCTCATGGGCGACCGATCGCTGGCGCGACTTCCGCTGTGCGGCGAGCAGGATGCTATCGGCCGCGTCCTCGATGGAGAGTTCTGCCGTGCTCAGGGCCAGGTCATAGTGGGCGGGATCAGTGATGTCGGCGGCAAAGCTCTGCCGGACGAACCGCGAGCGAGCCTCGTCGCTGGCATCCAGAAGCCGCCGTGCATGAGCACGATGGAGTCCCTCCCGCTGGACGAGCCGCGCAACCCGGCAGGGCATGGGAGCAATGATCCTGACGTGCAGTGTTCCGGGATCCGTCAGAACGAAAGCGCTGCCTCGACCGATGATGACGGCCTTGTCCTCGTGCTCGAATAGCAGGAGAGCCTGCACCAACCGCCGGAGGTAGCTGCCGCGACCAACCGAGGTCCGCCACTCCGCGATCACTGCCTCGACAGGCCCCGGCATGACCTCATCGAAGATCGCGAACTGCGCAATCGGCAGACCTTCGCGCTGGGCAATGCGCTCGAGCAGCGCGCGGTCGGCGCACTGAAGCCCGCCCCGCTCGCAGAGCAGTTGGGCAATCTCCTCGCCGCCCGCCTCCGCCTGTCGCGACAGCGTTATGACCACGCCGAACTCCCGACTCCGCGTTTCCGGGACCGCGGTGCCTCTCCCCTGTCCCAGCGAACCCCGTCGTGTCGGTAGCGCTAGTACCCTGGCTCCTGATTCTCCATCCCCGGCGTCGGCGCTTCCTGGCTCGGGCCTGGCGGGGCAGAAGGTGTGCCCGACTGCTCGTTCATACCCGGGGTGGGCGCTTCCTCGTTCGGCTGCGGATAGGTGTTCTGCTGCTGTTCAGCGCTCCCATAGGGGGTCTCCTGCAGCCCGCCAGTCGGGGGCTGATAGCCCTGTGCGGCCCCGCCCTGCTCCTCGCCAGACGGAGCCTGATATCCCTGCTGCTCGCCGGATGGAGCCTGGTATCCCTGCTCTTGGGCGCCTTCCTCCGGAGCCGCAGGCGTCGGCTCGACCGTCTCGGGCTGCGCCTCGGCCTCGCCCTCGGTCCCAAGCTCGGGCGCCGGCGCTTCGGCGGCAGCTATCTCGGCCGCGTCGATCTCGCGCAGCCGGTCGACGGCCGGCGCAACGAGCGGGTCGAGTGAGAGCGCGGAGTAGATCCACTCCCGAGCGCCGTCGAGGTCGCCATCGGCCTCGGCGATGGTGCTGAGCAGAATGCCTGCGCGGATCCTGAACTCAACGGGCAGATCAGACTTCCCTCCCCACACGCCCTTCAGGACGCCCTGTGCTTCGTCAGGCTGGTCGTAGTCCATGAGGGCCGCGGCGTAGTCGACCACGTACTCGCCATTCGTCGGTGCGAGATCGGCGGCCTTCTTCAGCGCTGCGAGCCCCTCGTCCGGCTCATCGGCCAGCCCCTGAACGACGCGCGTGACTCTCTCTGTGTGGGCATTCCCCTGCGCGTCGAAGCTGATCTGATCCGCCTCAACCGCCTTGTACCCATACAGCAACCAACTGCCAAGAGCGTACTGCGCGTCGGCCGAGTTCGGGTTCTTCGCCGCCGCCTCTCGCGCCAGCTTAGGCCCCCGATCGGCGAGAATGCGAAGCTCGTCGGCTTCGGCCTTTGTGCCCTCTCTCATCTGGAGCGCAGCGCCCAATGCAGTGTCCCGATCGAAATCGCTCATGCTCTGAGCGACCGGAGATCGCTGCTCCGCGGCCAGGGCGGGGAGGACAGCGCACACCAACAGAACGGCGAGAACGAACAGACAAACCGGTTTCATGTCACATGCCTCCAAATGGGAGATCGGCTAGCTGGGCGGCAACGCCTTCTGCAGTTCGGCTACGTAGTCTTTCGCCGGCCTGTAGCCGACCAAACGGTACAACTCGCGACCCGACGGATCAAGCACGACTGCCGTGGGGAACCCGGTCACTCGGTGCTTCTGCTTCAGATCGGGCCGCGCGTCGCCGTCAACCTTGATGCACAGAAGCTTCCGCGCGAAGGAGATGAACTCGGGGCTTGGGATGACATCCCTCTCCAGCATCTTGCATACTCCACACCATGTCGCCTCGAATTCGATCAGCACAGGCTTGTCCGCCTGCCGCGCCAGCGCGGTACCAGTTTCATAGGTCCGCCATGTCACTGGACCGGAACTGCGCGCCGCAGCCGCGATCCTGGTGAGCCGCTCGCCCGCCGCCTTGTCCTTCGGGCTCAGCTTGAGCACCTCCTGAAGCCACCTGGTCTCGACGTCCGGCGTGTTGGTCGCCCGGCCGCACTCCGCGAGCAGCCGCGCGCACCGGATCGACTGCTCTTTCGACAGGGATGCGCGCTGATCCCAGACCGATGCGGCCTGCTCCTGAGCGCCTTTTGCATCGCCGCAGGTGAACATCGCCTCCGCGTAGTCCAGGACATAGTCGGGCGCCGAGTTGGCGAGCTGCAGAGCGGAGCGGAGTTCGGCCACACCCTCCTGGCAATCACCTGCCGCGCCGCGCAGCAGCACCGTGGTCGGCGGCTTCACCTTCTCGCCTCCCTGCGCCTGGCTGCCCGGATTGATCGTGACCGGCTTGTAGGCGGTGCAGAGAACCAGGCCGACCAGCCGGTGGGCATCCGCTGATTGAGGCGACTCGGAGATCGCGCCACGGGCCTTCATCAGCGCCTCATCGAAGAGCCGCTGGGCTTCGGCGACCTGCTCGGCGCTCGCGGGCTTGCCGGCAAGCGACTCGCCGAGCTTGACGTTCGCCCGGTAGGCCTGCTTCGCCGCCGTCAGGTCAGGCACCTGGCCGGTTCCCTGGGCAGAGACGGCCACAGCGGCCCCGGCGCACAGTGCAATGACGACCAGAGCGAGGAACGCCCTCATGCAGACCTCCTCATCATTACTTCGCCTGCCTGGCTGCGAGCGCCGCCTTGAGCTCGGCGAGGTACTCATCGGCCGGCGCGTAGCCCTCCATCCGACGCAGCTCCGCGCCGTCGTAGTCGAGAACGACGGCCGTCGGATAGCCATCGACCCGGTACTTCTCTGTCAGATCCGTGCGCTGATCCCCGTCGACTTTGATGCAGACAAACCGCTGAGAGATCGCAATGACATCCCGGTTGGGGAACACTTCCTTCTCGAGCTTCTTGCACCAGCCGCACCACTCGGCGCTGAAGTCGATCAGGACCGGCTTCTTCTGCTTCTTGGCCTGCACCATACCGGTCTCGTAGTCGACCCACGCGATCGCCTTCGCCGTCTTGGGGTTCGCGCTGGAGGCAGGAGGCGGAGCGAGCTTCGCGAGGCGCGCGCTCGCCTGAGCGTCCTGAGGGTCGTACTTCACAACCTCCCGCAGCCAGCGAATCTCGTCCTGCTTCCTGTTCCCGGCCTGGGCGATCTGCGCCAGGATGCGGGCGCAGTCGGCACGCTCCGGGGCCGGCAGCGACAGCTTCCACGCCGCCCGAGCCTGCTCCTCAGCGGCCGCCGCGTCGCCGCAGATCAGCAGCGCCCCGGCGTAGTCAACCTGATATGCCGGGTGAAACTTCATCGCGGTGCGAAGCTCCTCCAGTCCCTCCTGGCAGTCGCTGCCGCCGCGGGCGAGAACGAAGACCGTCTTTGGCTTCTCCCCTTCGCTGCCCTGGGGTTGTTTGGCCTCGACCTGAGCGGCGCGGTAGCCGGTGCACAGGATCAGCCCGAGAAGGCGATGGGCTTCGGCGAGGCCGGGGTTCTCGGCGACGACTCGGCGCGCCTGTGTCACTGCCTCCTGACAGAAGCTCTCCGCGTCCGCAACCTGCTCCATGCTCGCCGGCCTGCCCGCGAGCCGATCGCCGATCGCCACGTTGCTCTTGTACGCCTCCTCTGCGGCAACCAGCCCCCTGGGCACGCCGGCGCTGGAGGCGATCAACGCGCCGCCGGACAGCGCACACGATGCCGCCAAGACAAGCCAGATCCCTCTCATTCCGCTTCCTCCCCTCAGTCTGACCACGTTGCCAGCTCGCCGGTTCTTCGTGCACAGCTCGCGAACCTGCGTCACTCATCGCACACGGCCCACGCTAGTACCGATCCATATCCTCCTGGTGTGGCACGAGGTGGATGAGCGCGGAGGTCCGGCACGGCTCCCGCTCGCTCTGTATCGTCGTCTCGACGATCCGGTAGTGGAGACGAAGCTCGTCGTTGACTGCTTTGACGATCTCATCCCGCGCGGCCGCGGAGCGATCGCCCACGGTAATGTGGACGTTGAGGGCGAGCAGGTTGGAGCAGATCGTCCATATGTGCAGGTCGTGGATGTCGTCGACTCCAGGCACCGCTCGGATCGTCCTGGCGACCTCGTTCAGATCGACGTCTCTCGGAACGCCCTCCAGCAGAATGTGGATGCTGTCCCGGAGCAGCCGACCCGAGCCGACGAACACGGCCAGGGCGATGGCAATGCTGAGGATGGGGTCGGCGATGTACCACCCTGTTGGCATCATGATGAGCGCGGCGACCACCACGCCGACGCTGCCCGCGAAGTCAGCGATCACATGAAGATACGCGCTGCGGAGGTTGATGTCGTGATGCGCGTGCCCGCGCAGCCGAAGGGCGATGAAGCCGTTGGCAGCCAGACCGGCGACTGCGATCACAAGCATGCCCTCCAGGCGGACGGGGACGGGATGGTGCAGGCGCGCATACGCTTCGAAGAGCAGAAATGCCGAGATGCCGAGGAGCAGGATTCCGTTCAGGAGCGCGGCGAGCACTTCCGCGCGGTGCCAGCCGAACGTGCGCTCCTCGCTGACGGGCCGCGCTGAGATCAGCAGCGCGCCGAAACTGAGGAACAACGAGATGAGGTCGGTGAACACGTGCGCGGCATCGCTGAGCAACGCCAGACTGTGGGTCCATACACCGCCGGCCACCTCGGCAACGAGCACCGCGGCCGTCAGCGCGAGCGCGAATGCCAGCCCCCTCTGGGTCGGCTCGATGGCGCCAGCCACCGGATGGACGTGGTCTTTGTGTTCCTCAATCACGACTTCGTTCGCCTACTGCTGTTCGCCCGTCGTTACTTCGATGGGCGAACAGCTTCCTCGAGTTCCTACCTGGATTCGCTATGAGTTTCGCCCTCACTTCTTTGGGCGGCGCTCATCAGTGGTCAGTTCGGCCCTCAGGTATCTGCACCCAGCCGAGTAAAGCAAGCCTGCCATCGCTTGCCGCGAGCCGGTAGATGCTGTGTCCCCAGCCACCCGCGGCCGCGCGTATCTGAACAGTCTGCGCGCCAGCCTCAGCGAGCTGAACCGCCAGCCAGCGGCCATCATCCGAATAGGCGATCGCCTCCGCCGAGCCGGGCACCGAGAACTCCTGCAGCCGCTTGCCGGCAGGGAAAGAGATCGTCCGCACGACTGCGGCCCAACTCCAGACATCGGGCTGAACGGCGATGCTGATGTGGTCGGCTTTCGGCGCCCACGCGAGCGCTGCCGGATAGCAGTGGTGGAGCAGCAGCGCGGTCCGGGCGGGGACGTCGGCAAGATACACCCCTGCCTGGGGCAGGAGCGACTCGTCGAGCGTGTGCTCGTCCCCTAGCGGCAGGACCGCGTAGGCAAGGTGACTGCTGTCAGGCGACCATGCCAGGTCGACCACCCGGAACGCCTTGCCGGGCAGCGGCATCTGCCACTCCTCCGCGCCATACATGGTGAGCACCCGGATCGCCGGCGCGGCGAGCGCGATCTCGCCGGCGCGAAGCGCGGTGATGGCAACGCGGCTCCGGTCCGGGCTGATCGCGAGGAGAGGCGCCCTGTTCCACATGCCATAGGGAGAGGCCTCGCTGAAGCACAGCGGGATCTGCGCGAGCTGCTCCCATTCCGCCTTGCGGCCGGCCTCGAAGGTCAGTAGAAGCGAGATGTCATCCAGGGAAGTGCTGGACTCGGCGACAGCGGGCCCGACGACAGCGAAGATGTCGCCGGGCGGGATCATCCTCACCGCGCCAAGCACATCCGAGCCACCGATCTTGCCGAGAATGCGCCGGCCCTCCTTCGGGTCACGGTAGAGCTCGGACACGGCCCCGGAACGAGGGTCGAGCAGCGAGACCGCGGTGGTTGGCGGCCTCTCCGCCGCCCTCGTCACCGCGATGACGATCCTCTGATCGGGGCCGGGCTCGGCGGCGCTAGCGCGGCAAGCTAATAGCGACGGCACGACGCAGCAGATTGTGATCAGCGCGGAGCGCATATGTCTCATACTGCAACCATCCAATAGCCGTCACGCAAGATGCTCCACCCCGTACGCACAGCGACGAGCAATGCCGCGCCGGTCGCCGGCACCAGGCATGAACCTCTCCGTTGGATCCGCCCAGTTTCACCCAGTCGGAGTCTCAGTACTTCAGTTGCGAGGTCGCCAGTTTCCATCTTCACAGTAATTCGGGGAGCGAGGGTAACCGCAAGCGTTCCACACAGCATCCAGCGACGGTCTGAGCAGTCTCCCTGCGTCTTCCTGGAGTCCCTCCATCAGGACTGGGGCCGTCAGCACATTTTCACGGTCTATCCCAGGCATCCTGAACACAGCGGCTCGCCAACCGCTCACACCCATCTGGTAACCCTTCACGCCCATGAGTGAGAGCATCACTGCGACTGGCGGTGACACGCCGAGCGCCTGCAGTAGGGCACCGTAGCGATCGAGAGACTGGATCAGGCTCTCTTCAAAGATGCCGCTGAATATGTAAGAGCCGCCGTTGCGCTTGCCTGCGCACTGCGTGCTCACAGCTTCGATGATACCGTCCCTGAAGACCAAGGCATAGCCCTCATAGGGTCCCTCTCTCCGACCGCCCTCCGTGGCCAGGAACCCGTCAAAGGTGTATCTGTTATCGAGGGCCGACCCGTGCATTCCGACGAGAGGGCCCGCCTGGTGGCCCTGAACCAGATCGAGGTCCACCTGTCCGCCAACTCCGAGCGCGCTTAACGGCACCACGTGTAAGACGACAAGAGGACCCTGCTCTAACGGCACGGGTGCCTCGCCGGCGATGAGCCTGCCCACTCGCTCCGCCCGAAACGCGCGTACTCGCTCGGAAACCTCCTGCGTTCCCAGGAATGCTGAGCGGAGCTCCTCAGCATACAGCAACTGTTTGCCAGACGTTCCGCGCCCATAGAATCTGCAGCACTTGTTGAACTTGATCATGTGCGGCGCTCGCCAGCTTCGGGGAATCCTGAGGACAAGGACCTGGCCGCCTTGGGAAAGCGGCACTGCCTGAAACTCTACGCCTCGGATCACGGGGTCCAACCCATCCCGGAGCATGTGTTCCAGACGCTGAACTTGGGTCGCGACGTTGACTTCTCCGATGCCGCACAGCGTCTCCGGCTCGCCCGTTGGCTGTCCCTGGTCGTCCCGTCTCTCCTTCACGCCGAGGACAAGATGACCACCACGCGAATTGGCGAAAGAGGAAACGGCCGCCAGGAACTTGATCTTCTCTTCGTCGGTCTGGGCGGGCAGTCGCTCCTTGTACTCCAACTCGCGACCTTCGCTGACTCTGCCCTCAATCAGCGTTCTGAGGTCGTCTTCGGTAAGCTCTGACAGTGCCTTGTGGTCGAGTGGCACGGCGAACCTCCCCGATACTGCGACGGTGAACGGCAAACAGAGATGACATGGGCCCGCCTGGATTCGAACCAGGGACCGAGCGGTTATGAGTGGCTAGGCCCGCCTCAGCGGGCCGCCATGGCGGCATCCGCCCGATCCGGGCGGATGCCTAGCCACCGCCTGCTCCCGTCGTTCCGACCGAGGCCAGTCGCTTCCTCTCCTTGCCACCCGCAGGCGTGCACTTCAACTGCCACTCTCGTCTGCGGGCGCTGCCCAAGTCAGCATGGTGTTCTTGGTAAACCAACTTCCAGGGACACCATGGCTTGGTGCTTCGCGACAGCCCTTGGTTGTGTTCCCGCACCCGCCTCGCTACGTCGCCAGAGGTCCCGACATAGAGCCGGTTCGCGGTCAGGCTTCTGAGTATGTAGACGTAGTATGGCACTCTTCCGCCGCCAGTGGGCCCGCCTGGATTCGAACCAGGGACCGAGCGGTTATGAGCCGCCAGCTCTGCCGCTGAGCTACGGGCCCGCGTTCGGGATTATAGCATGAACGCAAGGGCGCGATGGAGGATCAGAGCTCAACCAACCAAGGGTTATGTGCGACCTCTTCGCCAATCGTCGTGGCCGGGCCATGACCGGGATAGACGACGAGCTTGGGATCGAGGCCGGCAAGCCGGTGGAGCGAGCGCATCATCGCGCGCTCGTCTCCCCCGGGCAAGTCGAGTCTTCCGATGCCACCAGCGAAGAGGCAGTCTCCCGAGAACAGCACCCCCTCGCCGAGCAGGCAGATGCTGCCGGGCGTATGGCCGGGCGTGTGGAGCACCGTGAACGTGAGACCGCCTCCGCTCACCTCAACCTTCGCGCCCTCCTGCAGCAGGGAATCCGGTGTGACGTCCTGGTGCGAGAAGCCGAACATGGCCGCGCCGTTCAGCATCGGATCGGCAAGCATCGGCGCGTCGAGCGCGTGGACTGCCACCGGCGCCCCAGTGCGCTGCTTCAGCTTCGCTAGCGACTCGACGTGATCGAGGTGACCGTGGGTGGTGACGATGAGGGAGATGCTCAGGCCGAGGCCCTTCGCCCGGTCGAGGATCTCGTCGGCCTCGCCCGCGCAATCAACCAGCATCGCGCTTGTGCTGGGGTCAGACCAGACGAGATAGCAGTTCGTTGCGAACGCGCCGAGGGTGAGGGTGTCGATCTTCATTGGGCCCGCGTCGCGTCCATCTCGGCTTGATTCAGCTCGAGGCGGCGCCGGCCGACGAACTCCATCTCGTAGTGGTCCAGCTCGCCCACGCTGCTGAGGATCTGGATCGCCTCCTGCTCCAGGCCTGCAGCCGCGTACGCATCAGCGAGCAGGACGCGGTAGCAGCGATTGCGCGGGTCCATCCTGAGCGCCGATCGAAGGGCGTCGATGGACTCCACGATGCGCCCGACGGCGAGCGAGGCAAGGGCGTAGCGGACGAGGTAGTAGGTATCGAAGGGCGCGAGCTGAGTCGCCCTCAGCAGCTCCGAGACCGCATGGCCGACCCGCCCCAGCCGCAGATAGAGGTTCCCCAGCCGGAAGCGGTAGAACGCATTGCTGGGAGCGAGCTCGGTCACCGCGAGCATCTCCTCAAGCGCCTCCGAGAGCCGGTCGATCGAGGTCAGGGTGTCCGCGACCTTGAAGCGGTAGTAGGCCCGCTCCGGCTCGACCTCGGCCGCGACGCGGTACTGGGCCAACGCCTGAACGTTCATGCCGAATCGCCGGTAGAGATCGCCCAGGCTGATGCGCGGGTCGGGAAGCTCCGGATCGCTCTCGACCGCCCGGTGATACTGCGCCATCGCCTGGTCGACCATGTCCTTGAGCACGTAGGCGTCGCCAAGGCGTGTGCGGAAGAACGCGTTCCGCTGGTCCATCTTGACCGCACGCTTGTATTCGGCGATGCCCCGCTGGATGTTGCCGGCCCTGATGTAGAAGTCCCCGAGCCGGAGACAGAGGTAGGCGGTCTGGGCGTGCAGCTCCCGATCTTCATGGCGCCGCTGCTCATCCTCCGCCTTCATCATCTCAGTGTGGCGGAGGGCGCGCTCGCGCTCGTAGGCGTCGCCGATCTCGAACTCCAGTTGGTCGAACTCTCCTGCCACTACATCAGGCCCTCGAAGCCATGCTCCAACCCATGCCCGCTGACCGACTCCACCACCCACTTCCTCCCGAACAGCCCCTGCCGCTCCTGCCCGAACTCGACGGTCAAAGACATCCGCTGCGGCTGCTCTGACGCGCCGCCTTCGCTGATGGCGACCTCCAGCTCGAACTGCCCCCTCGCGCTGGGCGGCGTGATGTCGAGCTTGTACGAGTCGATGGCCACATCCGCCTGCCCTGAGGTCTGCTGCCAGTGCATCGCCAGGCGGAAGATGTCGACGCGACTCAGCCCCGATGGGTCGTGATAGTCGCGCGCCACGCAGCTCATGATCTCGTCCGCGCTCTTCGTCTCCACGCCATGCTCGGCCCTCGCCACCAGGTCGAGAATGAGCTTCTGGTCCGAAGGCCTCGGCCACAGAAGCCACACGCACACTGCCACACTCGCGATGAGCAGTAGTATCGCCAGCCTCTGTGCGCGTCTGCTCCGGAGCATGCCAAACCATATTCTACCTCGCCCCGTCCGAGGCCGCAACCGTTAGCAGGTCAGGTAGGAGAAGAGACAGCGACTGGCAAAGGAGCCTGTGAAAGCGTGGCGGCTCCCTGCAATGACCACGAAGAAGCTCCCCTGGGATATCCCGACATCATGGCGGCCGGCCCTCGAGGCAGCCGGCCGGGGTGCGGCCATGTTCCTGATCGGGGAGATCGACTCCGGCAAGAGCACGCTGGCAGCGGCGCTGGCGAACGAGGCGGCTGCAGCCGGTCGCCGCACTGCGATCGTCGACGCCGACGTCGGCCA
>Ga0315288_10001626_pt1 | contig 29081 bp, 23 predicted proteins | sample YL17G11_20_MG_FD_203454 | JGI IMG/M metagenome (GOLD analysis project Ga0315288, IMG submission 203454) | Sediment microbial communities from Yellowstone Lake, YNP, Wyoming, USA - YL17G11_20 | ecosystem: Environmental > Aquatic > Freshwater > Lake > Sediment | place: USA: Wyoming | collected... | reverse complement strand
GCGGTACGAGTTGATACACGAGTGAGCCTTTACTGCTTATACCGGGTACAGAAGAGAACGTCTCGTCAATCATGGCCCTGTATCCCGGTTGCAGCGACGCATTCGGGTCAAACGCCAAATAAGAATCTAGGTTTTTTGCTAGCGCTGCAAGTAAGCGGTCGCCCCAACCAGCGCTAATGTCCAACACACGCGTTTTTGTGCTATCTTTTAGGAAATAATCATACACGGATGCTGCAAGTGTTGCTTTAAAAAAATTACATTCCATATTTTTATATTTTTCAGGGAGTTTACTGCTTAATTTATAAAATGATTCTCTCAAATTAAAACTTGTCAAATCTTCTTTATCTTCCATATATTTTTCAATGACCAGCTTCATGTAATCCTTGTTATTCCACGCGGCAAACGGAGAGAGCTCTTTGCCTTCACGCTTGCATTTCATTCGTTGCAGCCCTGTAAAACAATCGATTAGTTTATCTGCTTCGTAGTCACCTGGTTGTGTGTTGATATACACGTATCCTGATTTGTAACCGTCGGCAGTTAAATTCATTTTTTGCCACACTTCGCGCGTAAGTTTTTGTTGATAATTGGAATGTCGCATTTTCACTATTTCCGGTTCATATTTTTTAAGTATTTGAAAAGCATCCTCTTTAAATTTTGGAGTGCAGTATTCAGGTGGATGGGGGAATTTAAGCTCACCGCTTTGTATTTTATCAATAATTTTTGCCGCAATGAATTCCTTGTCGTATTTTCGGTATGTTTTTTCTGTTAAATTTAATTTTCCATCTTTTACATAATCGTCAATATTGAATGATTCTGGTTCCATTATTAACTATAAACTAATATTAACTAATAATAATATTAAATACTATATATATTATTAGTTATACATTTTGCTAAATCAATTTCTGCTTATTTATTATTTTAATTTATTTTGATTTACTTTTTATTTTTTAAATGATTTCCTTGAATATTTCCTTGAATGTCTTTTATTTTTTTTGACTCGTTTATTACCTCTTTTTGATTTGGTTTTGATTCTTCCTCCTTCGCGTATGAAGATAGAGTCCTTCCACTCGCCCTCGTAAATTTTGCCGTTGGCATCAGTATGCTTGCCTCTTCCGTTCTGCTTGTCGTCCTTGAATTCGCCCTGGTAAACGCGGCCATCGGGCCAGGTGTATGTGCCTATTCCGTTCTGCGTGTCGTCTTTCCACGCGCCCTCGTAAACTTCACCATTGAGCAAGGTCAACTTGCCTTTTCCGTTCTTCAAGCCGCCCTTGTACTCACCATCGTAAACGCTGCCATCGGGCATCGCCAACCTACCTTTTCCGTTCTTCAAGCCGCCCTTGTACTCACCATCGTAAACGCCAGCACCATTGGACCAGGTATACTTGCCTGTTCCGTTCCTATCGTCGTCCTTGAAATCGCCCTCGTAAACGTCACCATTAGGCCAGGTATACTTGCCTGTTCCGTGCCTCTTGTCGTCCTTGAACTCGCCCTCGTAAACTTGATCATTGGGAAAGGTATGCTTGCCTCTTCCGTTCCTCTTGTCGTCATTGAACTGGCCATCATAAACTTGACCATTGGACCAGGTCATCGTGCCTTTTCCTTGTTTTACAATTTTTTCGGGGCCATATCTTTGATTATAATATGCAACCTGGCCACGATAACGCACCCCATCCACATCCTCCTGATAGTCATCATCGCTTCTTAGAAACACCCCGTGCACCGATTGTTTTAATCCCCCCCTCATAACCTTTCTAGGTTTCACATTCTTTCGACGAGCGGCATCGGCTTCCGCGCGCAGACGCACTTGACGTGCTTCATCATCATACGTCGTGATAATATCTTGAACTTCTTTATTTGCTTCTTTATCTGTTTTATTATATTTTCGAAAAGCACTCATTTTTATTCAATATATTAATTCAATATATTATAATATAATAACTAAATAATTTTGAATGATTTCCTTGAATATCTTTTATTTTTTTTAAATCGTTTATTAACTCGTTTTGATTTACTTTTATTCGACTTATTTTTATTTCTAAAAATGTTTTTTATTCTTCCTCCTAGTATTGAGCACCCTGGACATTTCTTTGTTATTGGGTTTAAAAGAGCAAGTTGTTCACGTTGACGTTCTTCTTGTTGAGGTGCTTCTTCTTCTTCTTCTTCTATTGGTACTGCTGCTGCTGCTGCTAGACGTGCTCGATGCGCACGTTTTTCTTGAGCAGATTGAATTAATTCATCCATGTATTCAAAAAAATCATCACGAGGAACACGCTGTTCTCGATATGTTTTTTTTAATCTTTTAAGTTCATTAACACTGAATCGGGAAGACAAATCATCAACGCTGTAAAATTTTTTAAATTTGTAAAGAGGTACGGATTGATTTAATTTGAAATAAATTTCTCTCGAAGAATATGTTGGATTACGTTCTTTAGCTTGACGTATTTTATCTAAATCATTGTCAAGGGCAGGTGCACCCAAATTTAGAAGTGGTAGCATTTCTTCTGTTAAGTGCAAGCGTTTTATTTGTGTTCTTCTCCATTGTTCTCTTTTGTCAAACTCTCTACCTAGCTTCTTGAACGCTGCTTCTTCTTCTTCTTTATTTTTTTCTTTATCTTCTTCGTTTTCAGCCATTTAATAAAAAAATATATTATCAAGGTGCAATATATATTATATAAATAATATATTTTCATTCTAAATAATGGATTAATAATAATAATATGAATAATACTGAATAAAATTTAATTATATTTTAAAAGTTCGGTTAGAGCCAATTCGCACGCAATTTGTTCCGCCTTTTTCTTAATCTTGTGTGTTCCCTGCGCAAAAAACACCACAATTTTCGACTCGGTTTCAACGACGGACCTTATTTTTGAAAAAGACTGCAAATCGGAATACAAGTACGCATTTTTATAATCGGCTTCATAAAATTGTTGTCCAAGACACAAATACACGCCCATGGTATATCCTGTTTCTAAATTGTGAGAAATCTCAAAATAATCCGGCGTCGTCTTGAATTCCTTTTGAATTTTTACTTGAAGAATATTCTTGTAATTATCATCATTCTTTATCAAACTCACCCAATCAATGTGAGTATTGAATACACTTTCAATGAATAGTTGCGCCATTTGAAACCCGGGTCCAGTAATAAAAATATTCTTAAACCAATCTTCTTCATCTTTTACGCTAATCTTATTAAAATCTAAAAAAAGTGCACCAATAAAAGCTTCAAACAAACAACCCAATTTTTTTAAATTTGTTCGTGTATGTTTTTCTTCCGCGTGCTTTGAAATAACCAACCATTTGTGAAGCCCCATTTCATAAGCGATTCTTCCAATGGATTCATTTTTTACAATTGCTATTTTTTTTTCCGTCATGAATCCCTCATTCTCTTTAGGAAAACGACGATACAAAACGTATTTTGTTATACATTCTAAAACTCCATCTCCCAAAAATTCTAGACGTTCATTTGATTTTGTTTTTAGAGACAAGCAGTTGTCCGGTTTTTCGGCGATTGTAATGTTATCTCTAGCATTTTCAGCAGCCGGACGTTTTGTATAAGACTTGTGGATGAATGCTCTCTTGTAAAGTTCCATGTTGAACACGGTGGGAACCGGAACACCATACTTTTGGAGAATAAATTGAACATCGCTCAATGTAATCTCCACATTATTTTCATTATATGGATTGAATACCAATCCGCCATTTTCAGTGTACATTATATCTTCGTCGTGTTTAAAGCTCATTTTTCCAGGCTTTGCAGGCAGTTAAATATAATTGGCAAGATAATTTTAAGTTGTTTTAGTAAATATTATACTACGCAAACAATAAAAGTAATTGAATAACCTAATAATCACAAATTTAAAAATAAATAAATGATTAATTTATTTTATAATTAATTAATAACCTGAAATATAAAATAAAATATTTAGACAATGTATAAACAAATAAAATGGTTTTAATGAATGCAGGAAAAGCCGCAAGGTATTCACAAAGCATAACGAACAACAATGCTAAAAGTTATGGTTTAAAAATGGGCGGTTTAGCTCCGCTTGTCGGTAGAGGTCAGTTTGCAAGCATTGCAATTCAGCAGCGTGGTGCTTATTGCGGCTGCGTGCCCTACGGTTTTACTTCTGGTTTGCTTTACATGAAACAGAAGGGCATCTTCCAGAAAAATCAGTCGAGTTCTGGTGGTGTGGGTAGAATGTATACTCAGCCCGGTATTAATAATGCTCTCGGATAATTTCACTTTAATTGATTTACTTTAATTAAAAGTATTAACTTTAATCAATTTAAATTATTTAAATAATAATTTAAAATTATATATAACAATATTGTTCAAATTTTACATTTATTTTATTTAGCATGAAAGATAATTCATTACAAAATATAGAAAATTATAAAAAAGACAGTTATGCAAATAATGAAATGGACATATATATGAAATATGTTTCCGTTATTAATCAATATTTATTATTTGGAATTGAAACTATAAAAAATAAAAATCCGGAATATTTGAAATACATATTGATAAAAGGGTTATTTACAATTTCATATGTTTTTAAAATGTTATTTCTATTCACACGTAATCTAGAGTTAACGTATTACCATTGCCAAAAATCATATTCATATTACATTGAATTCATTGGACAAATTGGAGACGATGCAGTCACATACTTGCAATTAAATTCCAAAGATGCTGCGCTTTTTGTTTATAAAAAAACAATATTCGACATCAATCATAATTATAAAAAAGACTATTATGAAAATAAAGTTGAAGAAACAAAAAATAAAATTGTGTCGATTTTTATAGACACTTACAATAAAATAATTGAAACAGAGTTAACACAACTAAATTGTGAACAATTGCAATTGAAAAATATTAATATTATAAATAAAATTCACAATAATATTGGAGAATTTAATGATAAATTATACAAATTATATTATTCATTTTCCTTTAACTATCGCGAAAATGCAACTGCTGCAACAAGTGCAGAAAACATCGTAGAACACTTTGTTGACTGTGACGAGGACAAACGCGAATTACTTTATAAAAAACTAACTTATATCAAACAATTTTGCGACATTATTATTTCAAAAAAAAAAATACATGATTTTGACAATGAACGTGAAATTACGAATATGAATGAATGCGGCGGCGGAGACAATTATGATGACTGTTACAAATGCTATATAAAAATAATTGAACACTTTGTAAAAAAAATTAGGAAAATTAGGCATGATGACATTATTACACTAGATTCGCTTAGTTCATTATTTATAACAAAGTATTTTTCACCTGAGTTTGAAGAAAAAATAAAAACATACAATGCATTAAAATTTATAAATTGGATTTTTTTTATCCAATAATGATGAATAAATTTTTTTATTACATATTATTTACAATTATGCGTGTTCTCAATTTTGGAATGTGTTTTTTAACAGCATCTTCGTGGTTAATGATGTGAGAACCCACGCTTGAATACTCGACGCGCAACAACTCTTTGATAAAAGCGTAAATGTCGTGTAAAACATAGTCTTCGCACTTACCAACAATGAGAACACTTCCAGTTCGAAACACCATGAAAGATATTTCAATGTATTTTTCTGGATCAATATCCAATGACGTTGTTGTTGTGATGGGCGTCGGGGTCGGCTGTTGTCCTGTTTGAATAATCTGCTGCCCTCCTCCTCCCTGTGAAATGCAGTAGAAGAATTTACATTGAATTCCTGGATAAGAGCAAGAATCATAATTACTATTAATTCTGTATTTATACTTGAGTATGTCATATAATTTATCTCGGTCAATGTAGTAACCACAATTAAAATTCGAATTAATCAAAACGGTTTCACATTTATTTCTTTGGTAATCAACGTGCTCTCCAATTATATTTTTTAGTATGCTTATTAGAATGTCAATTACATTTTGAAGCGACGCATCATTTTGTATTCCTGGAACTTCTATTTTTCCCGTATTGAAAACTTTAATGTGCATTTCTTTGAATGTGCGTGCACCTGGTGGTGACATTTCATCTTCAACTCTTACTATAAGAACAAAACAGTTGAAGAATGCGCGTTTTTTCTTACATCTGCAATTTAATATATCTTTTTTGCAAAGACCGATGTTTATTTTACGTTGGTCTTTGAATTTTATTCTACCGTCGGGATTATCAATGTGCTCAATGATTTGTGTTTCAACAAATCCCATTTTCTTTTCAACCTCGGTTTGAACACGTTCCTCGATTTCAGCAAGTTCCTCTTTTGTTACCGATGAAAATTTAATCTGCTTTTTAACAATTCCTTTACACTGGCTTGAATATGGCATAACAGGAATATCCCAAAATACTTTTTTTATATCAATTTCAGTATTCAAATATGATATTTTTGTTTTAGTTGAAATGTATATTGGAGAACACACTGGAACTTGTTCTTGTTCATTTGCATTTTTCGCAACAGTACGAAAGAGTTGCTGCTGCTCAAATGGTTGTGACTGCACACCATGATCATCGTCTGAATCTGTATTTGATTCTAATCTCGGTAAATGCAGTGTTGTTTGTTGTTGTTCTTGTTCATCGTCCCCGTCCCCTTTATTTGCATAATCATTTTTTTTATACACTTTATACTTTTTATCACAATTGTTCTTTTCATTGTTATGATTGGTATGATTGTTATCATTATTACTATTTTTATTATTCTTGCCATTACTATTGACTGAATTATTTCCATCGTCACATGTATCTGCAGATGGTTCCCAGTTGCACCCTCCTCGTATCATTAAAAAGTCATTCCATTCATTGTCAATGTCAGTCATTATTAATTTAGATTTAGTGAATGTTGATTTTGGTGCCATTATTTGTCTTTCGATTTTCATTTAAAGGAATAAACAAAAGTAATGTTGATTACTTAATTACAAACCAATGCTTCTAAGTAGATTAATAAACATTATTTAATCAATTTATATTAAATAATATTTAAACAATAATATCAAAATATAAATAAAATAATATTTAACTATATTAAATAATATTATTACATTCATGAGACAAAGTAGAAAACCCGAACAATTAAATTCATTCATATCCTCCTTTGGAACAGCTTCTTCTCCTGCTGTTGTTGCTGCACCACCTCCATCAAGAAGAAGAAATCAACAACAAGAAACATTAAATATGTTTGCGGCGCCGCCAGCCTCGTTGACTAGGTCAGAAGGGTCAGAAGCTGCTGCTGCTGCTGTTCCACCGTCGGCCTCGTTGACTAGGTCAGCAGCAGTAAGAGGAGAAACATTAAATTCATTTGCTTCTGCTGCTGCTGTTCCACAGTCGGCCTCGTTGTCTAGGTCAGCAGCAGTAAGAGGAGAAACATTAAATTCATTTGCTTCTGCTGCTGCTGTTCCACAGTCGGCCTCGTTGTCTAGGTCAGCAGCAGTAAGAGGAGAAACATTAAATTTATTTGCTTCTGCTTCTGCTCCTCCTCCTAGAAGAATTGTTGCTCCTCCTCTTGAGGCTCCTCCTCCTCTTCGTCCTCGTGTTGATGCTATGGTTGTGGATTATGGCATTGATGATGAGGCTATGGATGATGATGATGACATTGATGAGGCTCCTCCTCCTCTTCGTCCTCGTCCTGCTGCTCCTCCTCCTCCTCCTCGTGCTGTTGCTGCTCCTGTTAGTCCTCCATTTAATCTTAGTGCTGCTCTTCTTTCTCGTCCTCCTCTTTCTCCTCTTTCTCGTGCTCTTCTTTCTCGTCCTTCTCGTTCTCCTATTCAAGATTTTTCGGATGAAATAGCTACATTGGACCGGAGTATATTAATTTTGTTTCGGAGTGAAGTTTCATTGACTCCTCAGCAAATTTTTGTAAATATTCTGCCACAACCTTCAAATCGTCTAAGAATTGGTTATGAAGACTATGTAGGAAGTGTTTTACAATTCATTTTCACCAATAAAATATGGCGTCAATTTTTTACAATTAAGGCTGCTGACATTAGCCAAATGGTTGAAGATATCATGGTAACTCAAAATACATTAAACGATACACAAATTCTGTTATTTATACGTATTATTAAATATATACTTATACTTTATATTTCTAGTTCTACTGTCGAAAGTAGGGATGATGACTGTTTAATCACTTGGACTGACGTTGCAATGACTGCTTATGATGTTCTTTGTAAACATCTTATGATTAATATTCATTCCATAACTGTACCACCAATTAATTCTTTTGAAACTTTATTATCGTCTATTCTTGATTGTATCCCTTATATGCTTAGACCTTCAGTCACTACTGAGGATATATTGAGAGGCGTCGCCCATTCAACAAAATTCATAAAGTTGCCTGCTGCTGTAACCAGTTTAGAAAATTATTTAAGAAATGTAACTGTTTTTAGGGAAGATTATTTTGTTGTATTTTATGAGAATGGTCAAGATATTCCTGTGCCAGAAGAATTTGATTTTGGTGCATTAGATTATGTGTCATGTCCCGGAACAGTTACTTCACGAACCGGCGTTGTATATAGAAAACTTATACACATTGATTCAAGATATTCTGCTGAAATTGCATCACCAACGAGTCCCAATGGAGAAGTTATGTTTGTAACCAATAGAATGGGCGTTGTGCCTCGAGAAGTTGGCGGCGGATTGAAGCAATCATTTTTTACAGCATTGGGTTATGGACCAAAAACAAAAAAGTGTGATCGACTTTTAAATTTAATTTTTGCACCCGGTCGTAGTCGACTTGTAGTAATGTATGAAAAAACTACTGTACAGCCGCAAGGAAGAGCCATGAGAGTTATTGATGCTGCTAATACTCTTCTTGCACCAGTAACTGGTCGACGTGCTGCTGTTGCTACTGCTGCTGCTGCTACTTATGGTATTCTTGATGATCTGTATAATGATCCTCGTTTGGACTTCAGTCATATTGTTTAAATATATAAAGTATATAAACATAGTTAAAGACAATTTATTTTAATTAAATATAAAAATAAATTTTAATTTTATTTAGAAACTATAAATATGACTTCTATTAATTATTGTAACTACGATAACGGCGACGAAGTAATTATTTCAAACTGTACTGGTGAACAACAAGAAGTTGTTGTTGATGCTGCTGCTGATGCTGCTGATGCCGACATTTGCGCGCAACCGAAGCAGCAACAATCATATAATAATATTAAATACGACGCTCGATTTTATTTTGATGAGGAGTTATACGAGAAAAAATATGCGCTAGCGAAATTGGCACAAGCACAATCGCAAAAGGCGCTGGCTGAAGAAAAGGCACTGGTGGAAGTAAAAGTGGTGGAGGCTGAAGCAAAGCAAGCAAGTGACGCTTGGAATAACAAAAATCAAAATAAATACCTATATCCTTATGGAGTAGAACCTCCAATGGCCACGCTGCCCGTGTTGTTTATTGAAGAGTTTGTTCCACCAGAACAGTGGTCTCAGTCTCAATACACGACAACGGATTGGCGAGCATACATTTTTTATGATGCGACCAAAAAATGTTATGTTTTGAATGGAACGCGGAGGCGCAGGGGGGAATCAAAGTCGGTTCATCCTGACATTCACATGACATTCGCGTCGAAAAGCTCGCTAGCATTTTATTTGCGAAAGTCCACGTGCGCGTGGCGACATTATTTGAGCATTACAATGTATTCCATTTCTCGCAACGTGCTTCACATTATTTCAACGCCCAATGCAATCGCGAATTTTCACAGCATTCACAACTGCCGTTCCAAATTCCGCTCAGAACTATTTGGATATGACAACTGTCGCCCTTCCACGCGCGAACTCGAGTCGTATTTGAAAATTTTACGCGATGGGACAGAAGGCGTTATGTTCAAGTAAGAAAAAAAACATGTAAAATAACTCTAAATGTAAATAGGTTAAAATCTATAATAATAACAATACATTATTATTATATCATAATCATACAGTAAATAACAATACTTATACTATGTATTTATAAGGGCCATCTCCTTTTACATTAGTTGTGCTCTTATCACATTCAACGCGAATATCACTGCGTTTGCCATGGACCAACCAATTGAATCTACCTTTTTCCCCGTAAACAGTGAATGTATTGCTTTTAAGATCCACTTCCCCTGCACTAAACACTTTCACTTTACCGTCGTAAATGTGGGTGATTTGAATGGTTGCATCGTCGCTGCCAGTACATAATGCACCAAAATAGTGAGGAAGGTGTATTACAACAGATGCTCCATTTATAATTTCGCCCTTGCCTCGATAATACACACCGGCTTCCGGTCCTTCTAAACAAACATGAACAAGATATTTATTGGCGGCGTCAATAGGATGGTCGATAATGAATGATTTGCCGCCATAAGTAATTTCATGAGTATTCGTGTCATAATAAAGCGTGTTTGTGCCAGCGGCGGGTCTTACCGGTGCTACGCAAAAACCCTGTGATATGCCAATAATATCAAAACCGCCAGTGGTAGTACCACCAGTTCCATTTAAAACGATACTAGTTGAAGGTTGTGCAACTAATTGCGGATTTTGGTAACCTATGTAAATTGAATAGTCTCCTTGTCCTTCTTTACCTGCTTGGTAACCTATCGCGATTGCACCTTCGCCTTGACCAGCTGTACCCGCGTCGGTTCCAATAGCAATTGCTTGGCCACCCTGATTAGTGGTAGCCGCAACAGTTCCAATAGCAATTGCTTGGTAACCCTGATTAGTTTGACCCGCACCATTTCCAATACCAATTCTTTGTTGATTAATCTCTGGAGGAGATTGACCATTATTACCCTCAACTTTTATCGTTGAAGCAAGAACTAAAGTTCCGTTACTTACATTTACAGAAAAAGGAGATGACGTACTGATATTAAATGGCGAAGTACCAGGATTAGTACCAGGATCAGCTGCAAAAACAGGAAAATATGTTGCATCATTATTTACATTGTAAATTTGTGTTGTAGCGCCTGCGGCTCCTTGGGCACCTGTAGCACCTTGGGCTCCTGTAGCACCTTGGGCTCCTGTAGCACCTTGGGCTCCTGTAGCACCCTGTGCACCTGTAGCACCTTGAGCTCCTGTTGCTCCTTGGGCACCTGTAGCACCTTGGGCTCCTGTAGCACCTTGTGCGCCTGTAGCACCCTGAGCGCCTGTAGCACCCTGAGCTCCTGTTGGTCCTGTTGGTCCCGTCGGTCCCCAAATTGTAGATGATTTAACTGCCGACCACGGACCATTTCCCGCACTACTTTTTGCACGAATCCTGAAAAAATATTGTCTAACGGGTGTAAGGAAATATGCAGTAAAAGATGTTGCAGGATACATAATGTTTTGAGAAGGACCGGTGGAACCGGTAGAATCTTTACACGGTTCCCATGTATTTGAACACAATTGATAGTTACACCAATTCTGCTGCAGCTCGTATGAAATAATCGGATAAGTTGAAGTGGAATATGCTGCTGACCAGGTTACTGTCGCGTTAGTAGTCGTCATTGCTTATTTACTTGATACAACAATAATATATTTAATTATATATTTTATTGTTATAATTTTTTATATATTTTATACGTGTTTTAATTTATTCAATCCCAAACTATTTCGGGGGGTTTGCACCATTCCGAATATGCTTTTGCTTTACTTGTTGGACGCTCTAAAGCCAACAGTTGATGCAGTGCCTGAATTCGTCTATCAATAGACTTTACACTGGCATTTTGATTTACATCTTTATCGGTATTTTTATCTTTATTTTTGGTTTTAAAAAGTTTTCGAGACAGTTGTTTAAGTCGCCATTCAAATTGAAGTGCAGCCGACCAATCCGGAAATCCTTCAACGTGACACACGCGCCGCCAAGTGTGCCCCTGTGCCACTTTAATGCTTGTTGCATGTGCACCACCGGCCAAATCTTTGTTGTGCTGTCTCAGTCGGTGGTCCAAATTGATGGTTGCGCCGACATATGTTGATGCTTTATCGCTAGATTCTAAAATGTAGACATAATATTTTTTATCATTGTAATTATTTTCCATATTTTCCATATTTTCCATATTTTACCTTATTTAGACTTTATAAATATATTTAAATAATATTAAATATTAAAATATGAGTAAAAACTTGACATTATTTGTATTTTTTAATAATAGGTTAGAAAATACAAATAAATAAATAACATAAAATGCAACAATTTATTGCCATACTTATCTTTTGCATCGTTCTTTTTTTATATTTGCATATTTATTTTCAATTGAAAACATCAAATGATTTAGAAGTATATGAAATAGAACAGCCTTCAAAGGACAAACTGGAAGAAATATGCGACTTAAGGCAGCCTGTAATATTTGACTACCAAAATGATTCCTTGCTTGAAAGTTGCAAAATAAACACGGTTGCAGAACATTATAGCGCTTTTGATGTTAAATTGCGCAACGTGAAAGAGCTGGATGAAAACACGGATTTGCACATTCCAATAACATTAAAGGTTGCGTTGTCACTATTCAACAGTGATAAAGATTCTAAATATATAATTGAGAAAAATAATGATTTTTTAGAAGAAACCGGTTTAATCAAGAATTTCAAATATAATGATGGATTTTTACGACCACCCATGGTGTCAAATTGTTTTTATGATCTGGTATCTGCATCTCAACACACGGAAACCCCCCTTCAATACAATGTAAATTACAGAAATTTCTACTTGGTAACCCATGGGAAAATTAAAATTAAATTAATTCCTCCCAAGTCGGCTCGTTACTTGTACCCGACAGACGACTACGAAAATTTCGAATTCAGGTCGCCTTTAAATCCGTGGGAAATACAGCGGCAGTATAAAGCAGATTTTGACAAAATAAAAACGCTTGAAATTGAGTTGACTCCGGGTAAAATTGTTTATATTCCTGCATACTGGTGGTACAGTGTCAAATTTATGGAACCGCTAACGTCTGTTTGCGTGTTTAAATATCGCACATACATGAACACGGTTGCCATACTTCCAAAGCTCTGCATGAAAACGCTTCAGCGTCAAAATACAAAGAGAGAAATTGTAAAAAAAGTCCGTTTTTCCAAGAGTTTAACCGAAACCGATGCATCAAAAAAATATATACAGAAACCTGATACCAATAATAATAACAACAACGGCTCAAAAAAGAAAGGAGGAATAAAAGACATAACAGACATAATAAAAGATGCACCTGTTGCTGTTGCTGCTACTGACGCACACTCATCATTGGAAACAACATCCATTTTTCCTGATGCAGACGCCGCCGCAGTCACCGACGAAGATGTTTCAGTGCCGGCAGCGGCGAACAGTAACCAGCATGAAAACGCCATCACGCTTTCTTTAACAGAGTAACAAAATAACAGAACACCTACATGAATGCCATGTTTGAAAGCAGCTCGCTTAATTTTTGAATATTGCAGCGACGCTCCGGTTCAACGAGCACGTGGGAACACAAAACTTCGCGAATGTATTCGTGTTCAACTTCTTGAAAATATTTTGGAGAAACATAGCCACCATTGGTGAAGAAGTCATGCGGATAGTTTTTGTAATAGTGGTACGTTTCCTTGAAAATATATATCGACATGAAAATAAATCCAATTGACCAAATGTCGTGGGATTTATTATGAACAGTCCAGTTGTATTTATATTCGGTCGCGTCGAAAATCGCACTATTTTTACAGTGTTTATTGTGAATATTCAACGCGCATGTGTTTTGGGTTTCTGGAGCGCAATAAGGCAACGTTCCGCCGCTTGCGTGAGTTGTTTTCAAATGTTTTCCAGACAACCCAAAATCAATTAAATATACACAATTTTGAGATGTTTGCACATTTGACGCGACCAACACATTTCCCGGTTTTAAATCGCCATGAACGCAGTCTAACTCGTGCAATTCCTTTACTATTGCGCACAACTGTATGAATAAATCATAAACAATTTCAACAAAATTTCTTTTATATTTATTTATTTCAATCCAGCAATCTAGTGTTATGCCATTTACATATGGTTGAATGCTATAGTAGAGGGGGAAAAGATGCGATTTTGATAAATTTTGAATGTGAATGTAAAAAGGCAAGACAATTCCCATTTTTACAACATCATTATAATTATTATTGTATTTTTTTAAAAGTATGCGTCTCATGTTATTTTCATTATCCACCTGATCAACTATGCTATCAACTCTAAAAATTAAATCCATGTGCCTCTGTTTGAATACGCCATATGATATTTTACATTCATGATTTGATTTCCATTCTTCATTTTCATGACTATAATCTTCGTATTTTTTCAAAATAATAAAATCATTCGACGAAAACGCATGTTGTTTATTATTATGAAGGTTTGAAATAATTTTTATTAATTCGTCTCTATTTATATAACGCAACGATATATCATGTGATGCTTTCATTATTATGTCGACAATCACAGACACAGACAACAAAACATGTTCGGTATCCATTTTGTCATCTTTCGGGGGGTCATCTTGTGGGTCATCTTCTGGTGGTGGTAATAATGGCTCTTTTTCTAAACCCATATTTACCCGGTTGTTACGGTTATTTGCATTCATGATTTGACTTTTTTATCGTTTGTTGAATAAAAATTATTAAATATAATTAACAATGAAATAATACGTTTAAGTTAATTATATTTACAAATAGTTTTTTTTTAAATTCAATGTTTATAACATTCCAATAACCTTGCAGACGGGTCCAAATTCGAACAAAAGGGATGACGCCAATAATACGGAATTGCATTGTCGCTTTTTTCTGGAAAAAAATTCTCAAATATTTTTCGATAATAATAGCTCTCTTTATCATACGGCAGGTTCATCTCGTTTTGTGCGATATTTTTTAAATTGGCAATCGTTTTTACATATGTGTCATATTCCAAATCAGTCACTTTGGTGTCAACATACTCTTTTATCATCTGAACCCACGTTCTTCCCGTTCTCCCCGACACGCCATCGCTAAACGCTTCTTTGCGTCTCCAAATTAGGTCATCCGGCAAATACCCGCACCCGTCAAATGCCTTCCTGAGCAAGTATTTCTCAATTCTCTCGTCGGTGAACCGCTTGAAACGCGGCGGAATTTCCATAACATATTTCAAGAGCGCCTTATCTGCAAAAGGAACGCGAGCTTCTAAACCGGCTCCAGAAATCGTCTTATCTGATCGCAACAAATCAAAATAACGCACGTCTCGAATCATTCGCTCGTTTTCCAGTTTAAACGCTTCGTCTGTGGGCGCTTTTGTGAATCCGCGATACGACCCAAACATTTCATCCGACATGTCGCCGCAAAATATGACGACATCATTCGACATTCGCGAAATGTATTTGCTAATCAAAAAATTCGGCAGAGATGCGCGCACTGAAGTCGTATCATAACTCTCAATTTGATATATTGTGTCTTCAATTGCATCCAGAAATTCCTTTTCGGTCAAACACACTTCGTGGTGGCGCGTTCCCAAGAATTTTGCTGCGCGCTTTGCCCACTTTAAATCCACCGAACCGCTCAGCCCAATGCTGTACGTGTTCAACTTTGACGGGTCCATATTTTTACACAGAATAGCCGTCACCAACGTGCTATCCAAACCACCGGAAAGTAGTGACCCGACAGCGCGCTCCGACATTAGTCGTTTTTTGACCGCCGATTCCAACAATGTTTTAATATTTGCGCAAATATTTGCTTCAGTGTCTTGCACCGTTCTAAACACGTAGTCGTATGGAGAGTAGTGCTCCAAGTCAACATCACACACAGTGCGAACTGTTAGTGCGCTATAATAAGGTTGAATGGATAAATGTCCTAATTCATATTCTCCCCAGCATCCTGATGGAAACTGTTTTACGTATGTGCCCAAGCAATGATCCATTGATTTTATTTCACTTGACACCGTAATATCTGCCGCATATCCCTGTGTTGACCCATAAAACAAAGACCGAATGCCAAACGGGTCTCTGCCAATGTAAAACTTTTCACTGTCATGGTCCACTAAAACCAGCGCAAACACTCCGTCAAGCCGTTTCAACGTTTCTTCCATTCCAATTTTTCGAAACAAATGAATAACAATCTCGCAGTCTGACCCGCCAACGCTGTATTCATTTTGCAACCCGAATTCTTCAATAAGTTGTTTGTAGTTGTAAATCTCTCCATTGCACACTAGCGTGCACTGTTTCAACTTTAGTGGCTGATTACCAGCACTGCTTAAACCATTAATTGCCAAACGATGAAACCCAAAACACCTGTGTGAATGATTCTTCGTTTTTTCATTCAAAAAAATAGAATTATCGGGTCCGCGATGACTTGTTTTGTAAAATGAATTTTGAATCGCTCTAAGTTTTTTCATTTCCATATACCTTGTCAACCGATTCTCATAGTAGAAAATTCCGCACATTTTTTATAATTTTTTGTATAGTCAAGTCGTAGAATCATAACTATATATTACAATTTATATCTATGTTGATTTAACAAATTAATATTCATTCTTATTCATTCTACTTTTTTGCTCTTCGTGAATCAGCATTGTTTCCGAAATCTTTGCCATGCACACCAGTTCGCAGTTGCAGTCTACTTCGCCACCTCGCTTGTATTTTCTTGTAATTTCGCATTTGAAATTTCCGGCACAGTCCTCTTTTTTGTCCGTTTCTTTCTTCTTGCTGCTTTCAATTCTTCTCATGTAATCATCAATAAATCGCCTAGCAGATGCCATGTTTGCCATGTCATCATCTGCATTATTATTATCATGTTGAAAACTGCGCAACTGATGTTTTACAAGCACAAGCGCATTGTTGAGACTATTGACTGGATTGGCCGATTTAGTAAAACTGCGAATGTGGCGAATGTGGAACATTTAATGTGAGGTTCGGCTCCGTTTGTTGTGTGGTGTTGTCTGTCTGTATGATTTGGTTATTACAGATTTTATTTTCAATTTTATTTTATATATGTATTATTTTATTTATATTTTCTAATACATATATAAATATACGCATATCTTATATCTTATATCTTATATCTTATATCTTGTAAAATGTTCGGCGTTGTAAACAAATTATATATATGCAATCAAGAACGGTCTAGAGAACTGAATGACCGAATAAGTATTCGCAATGTACCGTCTGCACCGCTGCAGCCACAGTACAGTATGCGTCCGGTTTTAACCAAGTATTCAATCATGCCGATTTTAGACCAGCGCGCGACTCCCACTGTTGCCATGGGTGAATATCCGCAGTTTAATCCAGAGGCAACATTCAATCCGGGAACTGCACAAGCACCGTGGTCCGGCTTTTCTTCAAATATCAACACGGAATCCATTTTACGCAATCAAGTTTTTGCGCTTCAAAGTTGCGAACAAGCCGAGTATGTTCCGTCTTCAAAAAGCGACCTGTTCAATGTGCGCGTTCCAGAAAATTATGTGCAACAGCCGTACCCTGACCTTTTCAATCGTCAGCAGTTTTGTCCGCACAATCCAAACGAACACAATATTGCAAATAATTTTTTCAATAATTCTACTCGAAATGATATTAAAAATTTATAATTTAACTGAGCAAAAATCATATTAGAAAACAATATTTTCATCAATCCATTTTTTGATTCGTACATTTACCGGTTGTAATATCATGTTCAATCCGTCTGCATAGTGCATGTAATTATTTTCATCATTTTTCATTGCAATAAGTGTGTGATGGATTATTTTGAATATTTCATCCGTGTATAGTTCAGAAATTTTAATAAATATGTCATCCATATCAATTTTATCAATTTCAGTTGATGCAGTAGTAGCATTGCTGGTGCTGGTGCTGGTGCTGTTGGTAGATGTTAAATGAATTGGCGCATTTAGTGGAACAACATGATGATGGTTATTTCCATCCAACATATTTTTATACATTTGAAGCGTGTGTAAAACATGAGTTTTTTCCGTCTGGTTATAAGTACGAATCAAATTATTGATTCCATTTTTTGCTAGCTCAATCAAAAGTAAAAATAATTCGCTATACTCTGTTTTTTCATCAGTATAAAACTTTTTAAATCTACAAAAAATATTAAATAAATAAAATAAATCTTCTTGCGTATCATTATTATACCATCGCGCGACAGACTGGCTGTATGTAGGCGCCTGTATGTATAGAATATTATTTTGTATTGTTATTTTCGTTCCAATGGGATAGTACGATAGAAATCCAATTTGAATGAGCGCTTGTAAAGGTTCAAGAATAGTCTCAAACCTTTCTTTCTTTTTACTCCCACTTATTGTTTTATATAGCAATTGTATTGTTGTTTGCATGCTAAGTATATTCATCATATATATTTAAATTATAATTATATAGATTTTACAATAATCTATATAATGTCAGCGAATATTATTCTCTCTAAAAAAATAAACCGAAATCAACCAAATGGTAAAAAAATATTGACCGTTTGAATATTTTTATAATGCGAAATGCCATGTTTATCGCACCACTGTATGCATTTTTGTATATTGTTTTTTTTCAGGTGTTCGTTTTTTTCTGTATTTTTATTAATAATTAAATTCACCGTGTTTATTATATTTTCTATTTGATTTTGTCCAAAAATTGCATTGATTTCTTCGATTCTTGTAAAATATGCGCGGTCATGTTTGAATTTAAAAAATGACTCAATGTTCAAACCTGAAGTTAGGTTATCAAAATTTTCATAAAATGAATGTACAATGTCTTGAATGTAATTTTCATTATTATTTGCATTGAATCCTTTACATATAATGTATTTCTCTGAATTAGCATACCGACTTGTATTTGGTTTCATGATGTAGACTTCTTTATACATTGATGAAAGCAAATACAATACATCGAGTGTCGCATTTGAGAAAATATCAAAAACTTTCAACACAAAATTTCCACCACTTGATTGCATTGAAATTGCATAAATAACCTGGGCAATAATTAGTTTTGTTGCGGTATGTTCTTGATTATTAAAATTTTCAGAAAAATCAACTCCTCCATCTCCAGTAATAAAATCAATTTTCCCCCCGTATTTTTCATAACAGTATTTAAAATTTTCTATAGACAACAAATTACCTGTTTCATCTATTCCTTTTTCAATAATTACATTTGGATTTTCTTCTAAAAATGTTTTGCTTTTTTTCCATCCTGGACATTTTGAGTTACTATTCACAAGCGTCATTCCATAGTATACATCATTAGGATTTTTTCTCATAAAACATACTGCTTCAATGAAGCCTCCCGGACCTTCGGCAAGATGAAAAGATGTCATTTTTGGTGATGATAATGATGCAGACTGTGAAGCAAGTGAGACTGAATCTGGTACGACGAAATGCATAAATGTATTATTTTGATTATTATGACTATGATTATTGCCAACGTTTCCACAATTTACACTATTACTAGTAAAAATGTCATTTATTGTATCATTATTATTATGATTTCCACTGTGACACAAGTTAAATTGTGTACAAATTTCAACCATTTTATAAAATGAACGTGAAAGTGGTTTCATTCGACTTACTTGTGTTTTACAACCTGGAACAACTGTGTGAATAAACTCATATGGGTTTGTTAGTTTTTTGTAATTGTCCCAGTTATTTTCTATTGGCTCAATTTGAAGTTTTGTTTTACTCAACATTTCATACAATGAGTTTGAAATAAATGCGCCTGGTGTGGATTCAACCATTTTAAACTTAATATCTTCATGTTTAATTTCATATGAAATTTTTGGTAATAAAAAAAGACTCATACCTATCTTATTTATTTTATTTTTTCTATTGTTTTCAAGACTAATTTATATCAAAGCAAATATCTAAATTGTTTTTATAATTTTATATTATTTTTGTATAGTTTTGTATAGTTTTAGTTTTGTATTATTCAAATACTAATTTTAAGAACGTTTAATATAATATTTTCATATTCGGCAGTTTAAAAAAATTTCTAGTTATATCTATATATATATATATATACATATATAAATATTATATATAAATATATGACATCGCCTGTCTTTTTTATTCCCGAGATAGAATCGTCATTGTCTGATGATATTACAACTGATATTGCAAATTATGCATATGTATGGTATACAAAAGAGAATCCTTTAACAAAAGTATCACAAGAAGATTTAGATAAAATACACAAAATTATAATAAATTATTCGTATCCGTGTTACTTAGGAAATGGTTCAATAAGGGGACTTGCACCTGACGACAAAAAAAAAATAATCTATCAAGAATTGTTATTTATAAGAGAGAAAATGGCAGAAGTTGGGCTGTCCCATATAACTATAATTCAAATACCAAGAATTTTATATGATTTATTTAATTTACACTATACTACATCAACCGATGAGGTGCGTTCAAAATTTGTCACTTCGGCATCTAAAATGCGTTTTATTTTTGAATGTGATATGAAAATTGAAACAATGGCAAAGTATAATGCTCTTGTTCATGAATATACTGAGAGTGTAAAAGAAAATATTCTATTATTAAATGAATTTATTATAGAAGAATTAAATAGTCTTGCTCAGCGGCGTGGTTCTTCATTTGTTGAATTCCTGTCTCATATTGAAGAAGAGTACAATGCAATATTAGAATATCTTTTTGAAAGGTCTCTTTTTATTATTAACGCTTTTTTAAGGTCAAATTATGGTTTAACTAAGGAAGACACAAAAAATATATTTCTTCAAACGATTCGTTTTGAACAAAAATACTCTAGTGGAGATGCAATACTATATAGAGGAGGAGTGTTTGATAAAGATTCATTAATTTATCATTCGCCGCCGGGCAGGAGTGGTTCAACATTTGATTTGCCCAATGGAGCGTTGCAATCAATTTCTTTCAATTCATCAATGTTAAGCGGTTTTGTAAATGATCAGTCTTCTTGCACACTTAATTATATCGACAAAACAATGCATTCTACGGTGAATAAAGAGTCCCGTGTGAATGATAAAATAAAATACAGTATTAGAAAATTTATTCCAGGTGAATTATCAAATGAAGCATCATTATTTTTTATACCACCTATTCATCCATTTCTGCAACTGTATAGTCAAGGTGAATTATTTCATCCTCGCACTAAATTTGGTAATGATTATGTGGAAGTACAAAATGGTGAATTGATAAAATGTGAAAAGAATGCCGAAACCCTGAAAAATATAGTCGAATTGTTGTCGCCATTCATTATTTATGACAAAGTGTTGACGAAAACGGTAATTAGACCACCGCCATCACTACCACTAGTAGCAGAAGGAGCAGAAGCAGCACTAGTAATGGGTATGAGTTCACAACTACCACTAGTAGCAGAAGGACCAATAAAAAAAAAATGGGTCCCATTATCAGCAGCAACAAGGAGAAGGATGGAATTCGCAGGGGTAAAAAACCCTGATGGCTCTTTTTTCGAATCAGGCGAAGTAGGCGGAAAGCGCAGGAAGCACAACCAGAAGCGAAGCACTAATAAAAAGTGTCGTATTCATAAGAAGAGTGGACGCATATCCTAATGCTCCCCTAAATGTTCAAATCCAGGTAGCATACTTTCTGTGTTGTTCCCATAGTCCCTTGCAAATTATATTCCTTCTTTGCATTCGCATTCGCATTTCTTTTAGGAGCTCTGTGCTCAAATCCGGTTTGTTTTTCGGTTTCAATTGTTTTCCATAATTCTTCTATTTTTACAACTGCATTTTTGAACCAGTCCTTGTTTCGCAAAACAAGCACGCAGCTGTAAACTTCAAGTCGCCAGTAAATGTTTTTTATCCACGTGAGATTATCATGCGTGTTTACTGTTTCTTCAAACCACTCATCAAACTCCGCCTTGGTTGTAATGTTTAGTGGAGCATACTGATAAAATGGTTTCTCATCTTTTGCAAAATACACAATAACCCCCCGTCTTTTTTCATTCAAATTATAATTCCATTTTAAAGAATCGTTTGTTTCATCTGAGTCCGCATTAAACGCATCCTCATCTTCATATTCAGTAAATTTCGTTTCTTCAAAGTCGCATTCCGGTAAATTGCAAACCTCCATTTGAATCTGCATTTGAATCCAATAGTCTTCTTTTGGAATTCCGGTAATCTCTCTAGATACAACATTCTTTATTTCAACCATGCGAGCGTAAAGCGGTGACAACGGACACACATTTATTCCATCCGGTGAAGCTCCAATGAAATAATACAATGGATTCGGGTGACGAATGCATCCAAATTCTTGAACTTTTGTGCCGTTTATTTCCTCATACAGCTGTTTTGAAAGCACTTCATATTTTTGACCCCAGTGTAAAGATGATTCTGTGTTGACGCGGCTGTATTTTGTTGGGTCAAACGGCATGCATTTTTCGTATATGAGCTGATTTTGCACAGACTGTGAACCAAACACTTTCCACACTGAACTTGCGGTAATGAGTCCATGACGGTGGGAATACCATTCATCCGTTTTTTGCTCTGGTTGGTAAAGCAACTCTAAGAATTCTATTTTTTTTTTCATTTTTTCCAAGTTGGGAGACTTTCTTATAAATGAATGCTTGTATGACCGGTGTGGACGAATAAATTTGAAATAGTCGTGCATTGCCACATTTATCAACTCGTCAATTTGACACGATATAAGTGTTTCATTTTCGTCTTCATCGCAGTCGTCATTTTCGCCGTAGTCGTCATCGTCGTACCTTCTGTAGTTGATAGAAAAATGCAAGATTGATTGCACGTGGTCATACACAATAGTTTCAAAATCAGGATTGCTGAATAAAAGAGGATTCGATTTGATAAATTCATCAATTAAATTTAATGCCTCTTCGTGTAACAATCCCATGTCATCATCTGATAATATTGGTTCTTCTATTTCCATTGCATCATCATCATTATCATAATCATTATCATAATCATTATCATTATCATTGTAGTCGTCGTCTTCTTTGTCTTCTTCCTTGTCTTCCTCGTTAGGTACATCATCTCCACCTGAATGTGTTATTGATGTAACATTCATCATTTTATCAAGATCCAACAGCGTAAGAGTGGTTTGGGTTGATTTTGATTTTTTTATTTGTGATGTTTTCATCATGTGTTCGCTGGCTCTTAAGGTAGTGTGGTTAAACTGATATAACAATTTCTTTTTAGATATTTTTTATAATCAATTTTTTACTTATTAGACTTTATTTAAATAAAAATTGATTATCAAAAATAAATATAAATAATGCACAACACTGGTACTATATACACTATATACCTTTTTAAAAATGGGTGCTTCCGCTTCATTCTCTAGAGATGCAAACTTGTCGTCATCGTCGGGATGCTTGATAGTTTCGATTGATGGAAATATTGGTTCAGGAAAAACGAGAGGTAATGCAAAATTGAGAGAATATATAATGTCGTTGAAAAAGAAAACAGCAGATGATTCTATAATATTTGTGGATGAACCAACAGGTGAGTGGGAACAAATCAAGGATGAGAACGGCGTTCCAATTTTGACAAACTTATATACAGATGTTAAACGGTTTGCATTCAGGTTTCAAATGATGGCATACATAACCAGGCTGCAAAAATTAAGGCAAGCATTAAAAACGCCGAATGTTAGGCTGATTATTACAGAGCGCTGTCTTTTAACAGACGCACACGTGTTTGCCAAGATGCTTTATGATGATAAAAAAATCGAACAAGACGAATACGACATTTACATGAGATGGTTTGATGAGTTTGCAAAAGAGGCCGAGCCATCGTGCATTGTATATTTCAAAGCGAGCACAGAAGTGTGCATGAACAGGATTCAGAAAAGAAATAGACCGGGAGAAAGTAATATTGGGTTTGATTACTTGGAAGAGTGCAACAGGTATCACAATGAATGGTTGAATTCGATTCCTTCGAAAATGACAATACCGACGCTTATTTTGAATGCAGATGTGGATGCAGATATGTATGAATACAGTGCGGACATTTATCATTTCATTAAAAGCTTGCGTGCTTCAAGAACGGTTGGAGTTATGCATCGTTTGAAAACTTATATTGATGGCAGTTCAAAAACGCATTCTTTGAAAGAGAAGGAAAATGCGGACAATTATTATAGCTGGTACCAGGCGCCGCCGTCGCCGACATATAAAGATTCTCGCGAACGCGAGTACCAGAAAAACTTGATGAAATTTGGACCCACATCCTTTTTACATTTTGATGCATAAAATATCGAGAATTTTTCGAGGTTTATATTTTAATATGTCTAATTCTCTCGAAGTTGTTGGGAATAATTCGCGACCGTACACATCTTGAAGGAGCAGCCATTCAAACATTCCTCCGGTGTAAATGTATACATGTTTAACTCCCAGTTTAACAAGTTGTTCATATTTCGAATATACTTTTTCATCATTCGAATTTAATCCGTATATTATTATTTTAGTTTTTTTTGAATTTGTTATAACATCATTTATAACTTCTTCTTCTTCGGCTATTGGAATTGTGTTTGGAATTAAACATGTTTGGTACATGGGATCAAGTGTGTTGATGATTGCATATTTATTGTTGTTGTTATTATTGTAAGAATGGGAACACACCAATTGCATGTCTTCATAATTTATTTTAAATTTTGAGTTATTTGCTCCCATGAATTAAATTTGTTTGTTATTGTAAGTATTTAAAAAACTAATGAATATGAATGTATATGAATATACAAATGAATATTTAATAAGTAATTAATTATTCATTTTAAATAAAAGATATTTTTATAAAAAATATAAAATAATATGGGTTCCAAATAATATAATAGAGCTCTTGTTGTTGAAGTAAAATATTTATACCTTTTATCTTGCATACATGAGTCCGCAATTTCCGCCAACAAATGTGAGCATGTTGAATCTCTCTTCCAAAACCGTCAAATTATAATTGTAGTCATAAATTCTCCATGTCGGCTTGTTCACACCAATTGGGATTTGGGTTAACGGGTCACAAATTGTCAAGAAATTAGCGCTAGGGTCCAGCGGTGGATAAAATGTGGTAAATTCAAGCTCAATCGTTGAAAACTTGCTCGCATTAATCGCCCCTGATGGCTGAAAATCTGTAGGTTCAGTATTTAGGCAAAAATTATAACAATAAAGCCCATCTGGAGCAGAACCTCGACTACTTGTATATTTTTCGAGATAATTATAAATTCCGGCATCAAGCACATTCTCTCTGTATTTTCCGTCTAATAAAATTCCCAAATTTAACAAGATATCTTTTTGGTTTTCGACGCTGAATGCCTGCGTCATGAAATATCCGGTGGGTTCATTCAACGCGGGGTTCCATCCGGGACCGTAGCATCCCACAATGGATGGTGGATCGTCGCAAGGTGGCGGAGTCCATGGACACACGGATGTTGGGTCAGGGGCTAAATCTTGTGGTGCAGGAATCAACCCGACCGGTCTATAATTGTAAGCCCAATTTGAATAATTGCTCCATTCATTTCGCAAATACGCGTCGCTTCTTTGAAAGAAAAACATCCAACTGCTTACCATTCCAAGCGTACTTTGCAGCCATACGCGCCGACTTCCTGTAACATTTTCATAATTCCACTCGTAAACGGACTTGATGAGGTACTGTTGGGGCATGGTTGCGAATTGTTTAGCTTCATCTCCAGAGAGAAAACAGTATGTTGACATGAGATGAACGTCTGCATTCCAGTCGCTTCGAGTTGAGTTGCCATAATCAAGTTGAACGTTGGGAGGCTGTTGTATAAATCGATAAAACTGTTGTAAATTATCGTTGAAATTGGGTTGAATGTAATTTGGCGTGACGTATTCTGGGAAATAGGGTGGGTCCATGTTCATAGTGCTAGGTGCGGCAGTTGCAGTACCGGTGGCCGGATTAGACACGTCGCGAATCACGAACAGGTCTCTTACCGGGCGAAGCGTTATGTCGATTTGAAGCGTGTTGTACTGCAACGCAACCAACGGGAATGCCATTTTGCTGCTCATTGTAAACCAGGCATTTATAGGAATGTAAAGTTGTCTAAATCGTATGGACGGCTCAATTCCTGCCGGATTGTTTGTATAATTGTAAAATGCATTCGGGTATCTCCCGTTGTTTGTGGAAGAATACGCTGGGTTATTCAATTCCGGTATATTTCCGGTCATTCGATTATAGAGGTCGCGCTGTGTTCCGTTGAAATTGCGCTGAGTAATTGCCAGCAAATAACTGCCTGTAATTTTTTGAAGCGTCTGCCCTCCAACCGATATTGTAATTTCTTTTATTATTTGAGTTCCCACATTTTCAATCCACTTGAATTCATACGGCGTCCACGATTCATTGCAAGCTGTCGGTGGTAAAACGGGACTCCAAATATTTGGAAGTGTTACAACAAGGTATGTGTCCATCAATAATTCTGCATACCGTGGAATGTAAAATGTAAATTTAGAATCTTCACTCATTCTCAAATTTTTTTGACCATCAAAATCAATTCTAAACTTTTGTAAACCAAAATTTGTATATTTTGCATATGTTGCTTTAAAAAATGTTTTTTTAGGATTCGAATTCAATATAACATTTTGATTTCCGTACGCAACCAAGTTTAACAAACCGCCTGCCATAATTTCGTTATATGTGTTATGTGTTGATAATATAAACTATATATATAAGAATATTGATTCTAAATAATTAAAACAATTTATATATAAATATTAATTATTAATTAAATTCGTTAATTAATAATTAATTGTAGTCAAGTAATTAAGTAATTAACCATTGCATCATAATTTAATTATATATACAAAATATAAGATTTAGAATATATTAAGTTAATAAAATATAGATGTCGTCGTCTGAGAATATCGAATCTTTAAAAACTGAAGTCGCGGGACAAATGATACGTTTTAAAAGCATGGTTTCACAAGTTCCAAATACCATGTTGATACACATTATTGGTTGCACATTAATTATTTTTATAATGGCGTGCATGGGATATTATGTTTATTACAAGTACACACTACTTCCAAAAAGCTGTTCACGTTTGAATAAGAAAAAGGCGCCAGTATTAAATTCAAACTGGATAACATCCGCTTCATCAGACCCGTCTTCCCAATTTTTATTGAGAGACTATTACGTAAAAACTGCGTATAACTGTTGTTCAACTGGAAATTTTTCAAATGATTATGTAAGCACTTGTGCTCTTCAAAATGCAATAAGAATGGGATGCAGGTGTTTAGACTTTGAAGTTTATGGGTACAACGGTCAACCAATAATTTCCACATCTTTGAGCGATGACAAGTGCATTAAGGAAACATACAACTCTGTTCCATTTGATGAAGCAATGAGCAGTGTTGCAATAAACGCATTTAGTACAAACCCAACCGTGTGTCCAAACCCGAGCGACCCTCTTTTCTTGCTTTTTAGAATAAAAACAAATGATGTTGATGTGCTGAACGCCATGGCTGAATCAATAAATTCAAATTTAAAAAATAAGTTAATGCCAAAGTATAATCACGAATTTGGCGGGAAAAATATTTGCGCTGAACCAATACAAGAATTTACTGGTAATGTTATTATCGTTGTAGAAGCCAATCCTCTTCTTTATCAACCGGGCGCTGAAAAAATGTACGAGATTACAAATCTCACGAGCAATGCCTTTTTAAGAATATTAAAAGTATTCGATGTGCTGAACAGTCCCGACATTACAGAATTAACAACGTTTAATAAACAATACATGACAATTGTTATACCAGACGTTTCAATGTCGGTTTCTAATTATGACCCAATGCCGCCGTCTTTGGCTGGGTGTCAAGCGATGGCAATGTCATTTCAGCTTTTGCGCGATGGCAACTTGGCTGTATACAATGAGTGGTTTGAAGCTGGCCCGAACAAGAGCGCATTCTTGTTGAAACCTGCCGACTTGATGTTTACGCCCCAAACAATTCCGGTGCCGAAACCACAAGATCCTGGGCTTTCTTTTGCCAGCCGCCCGCTTCAATCCGACATGTATAGTTTTACGATTTAGGGGAACCCAGGTTCCCCTCTGACCCCTCCTTGCATTCTTACTTGGCACATTGGTTCCCTTGATATTTTTATTATTATTAAATTGAATAAATATTGATTTAATAATAAATGTTTAAATCATCATAATGGTGGAAGAAGTCTGGAAAACTGTATTATATTCGCCTAGATATGAAGTGTCTAATTTAAGTAATATCCGTCAAATTACAAAGAAAAAAAACATTACAGTCAACTATGAGAGATTGAAAAAAACAAATTCAAGAGCAAGGATTAATCTTCCAACAAACGATAATAAACATAAAAGTTTTTATTTACATCGCATAGTTGCTGAACATTTTATTGAAAATACAAATGGTTTACCAGAGGTGAACCATAAAAATGGTGATTTTTATAATAACTGCGCATCTAATCTCGAATGGATATCAAAAATAGATAACATGCGACATGCTGTCGATAATAATTTAATAAATAAGTTTAAACGTCGTATAAGAGTGTTCAATAAAATATCAAACCAAGAACAATTTTTTGATAGTATAACAGAATGTGCGAAATTTTTGAATTGTGGTAAAGGAACAATAACAACAAAATGTAAAAATAAAAAAATAAAAGGTGGTCGTTCATTAAAATCTGTTATTCAATGTGATTTAAAAGGAAATATATTGAATAAATTCAATTCATATCATGACGCAGCGGAACAATTAAAAATATCTAAATCATCAATTCATTCATGTTGTAGTTATCATAAATATAATGATAATAATAGACCGAAATGTTATAAGGTAAAGTATTTAAAAGATTTTATTTTTAAATTCGACGGGGATGAAGGCAAAGACGAAGGTAAATTTCAAGATTTGGAAATATCATATGCAGATATTCAACTAAATGATTACAATTATAAAGAAAATGAAATTGAAAATATTATATGGAAATCTCATCCTGAACTAGATAAATATTTGGTTTCAAATACTGGCGAAGTAAAACATGAAGGCACGAATCGTATTTTGAAAGGTTCAAAAGTATCTGGGTATATATTTGTTAATATTTATCGTGATGATGGAACTAGAAAAAATTGTTTAATTCATAGATTGGTCGCTCAAACATTTTTAGAAAATCCAGAAAAAAAACCAGTAGTAAATCATAAAGATACAAATATACTGAATAACCATGTTAGCAATTTAGAATGGGTAACATACAAAGAAAATATGAATACAAAAG
>Ga0315288_10001625_pt1 | contig 29088 bp, 26 predicted proteins | sample YL17G11_20_MG_FD_203454 | JGI IMG/M metagenome (GOLD analysis project Ga0315288, IMG submission 203454) | Sediment microbial communities from Yellowstone Lake, YNP, Wyoming, USA - YL17G11_20 | ecosystem: Environmental > Aquatic > Freshwater > Lake > Sediment | place: USA: Wyoming | collected... | reverse complement strand
TGGGAGGGGTTCACACCAGGCCTGGATGTTTATCGTCAATGACCGGCTCATATTCTGCAGATAATCATGCACAAATCCTTGAGAGGAGCCAACATTTGATTCCTTCGGCCACGAAGATTTATATAGTAATGGAATGAATATTATTTCTTGATGTTAGAGAAGATTGTCCCTTTGTTTGTGGTATCGATACTCCTTCTTTCCCTCGTAATGGGTTGTATTACAATGACTCCTCTTCCCGAGAAAAAACCGTCCACCTTCCCAATCAATGTTTATATAAGTGATAGTAGTTCCGTTGAAGGCAATGTGAACATAACAGTTTGGATTGATAATGTGACTGTCTATGTTTGGGACCACCCGATGATACCAAAGTCACCCAATGTTGTGTCGGCAGAAGAGATGAAATTGAGTAGAGGGCCCCACACGATTCGTGCTTTCGAGAAGAACCAGAACGTAACCAATAGCACAGCGTTTAATTTAAACACAACATTATATATCGTGGTCAATTACTTCCATTCGGACGACCAATCTCATCTTACATTACCGACATTGACCTTCTTCCTTACCGATTCTCCTGTCGGCTTTGATTAACGGGCCATTGATATCGGGTGGGAAATCGTGGAGACATTTTGGTAAAAAAATAGTTAGTGGCAGAAGGAAAAGCAAAAAGAGCCCCGGTCGCCCAGGCCCCCAGCAGAACCCGCAAGGAATCCAGAAACGGGACGGGCGACGGCGAACGATTGGAAGTGTAATTAATTACCCTTTTGGGTATTTAAATAATAATGGACCGCACGCGGGTCGGTGGGTTCTTCGGACAGCGACTACCTGGCGGGATGTGAAATTACTATTCTCACATCCCAGGATCCTTTTCACTTGGGTCGCGGATTGAAGATACCCGATCTTGGGATATGTGTCCCCATGCGAATTCGAGAGTCAGCGAAAAATTGAAGTTGTTGCTAGTTCATGAGTCCGCTGGAAGGGGTTCACACCAATGACAAGATATTAAAGGTCAGATATGAAATAGAGGATAATGCAAAATAAAAGTTACTAAAATTTAAAGGGATTCAAATGGCTGAAGAGATCAAAATTCCATGGGAATTGGAATATGAGCGTCCAGCAGCAAAGGAAAGGTTGAGAGATTATAAAATAGGTATGTTAATAATTATAATTTTTATACCTATCTGTTTGTATTTTCACGAATATTTTGGGGTTTTTCTTTTTATTATTATTTTATTCTTCATGTATATAGCATTAAATTGGATGGTTTCCATATATAAAAAAACATATTTTAAAAATTATCAAAAGAAAAAGAATTATCAAGAATATCTTAAACTTTTAGAAGACTTTGAACAATTATTAAACAGTTTGAAAATAGAATATAAACCAAATAAATATATTAAAGGTTATTATAGCATTCCAAAAATAAATATACGAATTTATTTATTAAGGTTGGAAATTTCGTTTGAAACAGATAAATCGTCAGATAGAAAAGAAATAATAAAATTACTGAATGCTATTGAAACAAATGATGGAATTGGTATGAACTCTTTCATATCAGAAAGAACCCACATCGATTTAAAATCATCCAAATCCCCTTGAATGCTGTGGATTCCGGAAATTATAGCGGGTTTATCAATCTTCCCATCCTGAGTCTCGATACTTGTACAGACCACGGACATATGTTACCACCTCATGAAAGAGATAGACAGGAAATATGGGCTCGGTGGGAGAGGGGCACGGCGGTGGATTGGCGGAGAGGGGACGCGAGGCGGTGGGCCAGAGGATAAGGACGGAATCCCATCGTATAGGATATCATATATTGATCAAGGTTTTTTGATCGATTGATGTTCGTTCTTGGGCCAATAAAAGAATTTCATTATGGGTATCTTTTCGACATTCGAGTTCTCGACATTGTCGATCATCTTTTTGATTTTATGAACAAATTGCAGATTCGAGTCGTCTGACGGATATAATTCAATGGTCACTCCGTGTTCCCTGAATACAAGGATTTCCAAGCCTTGTTTTAATACGATAATACTATGTTTTCCCAAAAAAAGACCGTGTCTTTTTTCATAGCCTTTTTCTACGTATTTGATTTCATATTCAAGGCCGTCCTTTCGCAAGCCCTCCAAGATGAAGGGAATGATATTCTTTGGCAGATATCGGAAGCATTTGGATTCGACCTTCCGCCAGAAATCAAGACTATTGATGATGATATAGGAAAAGGTGACGACGATCATTATCGATAGTGCATAGAATAATAAGACGGTCATCGTAAAATGAATATTGCCGCTCCAAACCAAAGAGGCATATGTACTTATCCAAATAATGAAGGCCACATAAAAAATAAAAACGGACAATATCCACATTTGGCCGACGATAAGGAAATTTATCTCAAGGTAATATCGTCCCCAAGTCAAATAACGGTATTTTTTTCTATAGAATTCCAATATTTTAATTACAAGTACATATACGACGGTAATTATCACAACTGACAGACTAATTGATTTATTGAAAGAAGGAATGTAAATCCAGCTAGCGAGCATCATTGAGTATGTTAAAAGCAAATATGGGATCCATAATATCAATAGCCAGAATGCTAAACGGTTGACTAATTGTGATCTCTTATTCGTCTTTTCCTGTTCGATATCGTTTCGCACAACAACTTAATCGCTTATAGGGTCTAAAAATGTATTGATGTTGGACTGCACCGGGTTCGGTGGGTTCTTCGAAGAGCGACTACCGGTCAATGGACAAGCCCATTGGCGCGACGGATCGCACAAGCCCCCGGGAACAGCCGACTGGCAAAGCACTTGGGCCGGCGGTGGGACGGCGGAGAGGGGAGGGGAGCGGGGATGATATATTTCTCGCGTCATCCTATTTTGAGCCGGGTTTGGTCCTCCCTCTTCATCGTCGTGTTCCTATTTTGGGCACCAGCGAACCTATCTTTGCGACCCCCCACCTCAACCCATCCCACAATCCCATCGCAATAATAGTTGTACTACCTATTTTAGCGGCCCCTTCCGGCCGGTCCCCCAACAGGCCATCGCAATAATAGGAGTACAGTACCTATTTAGCGACCACCGTGCCTTCCTGCCGCCCCGCCCGACCATCTACCACCAACCAACCTAGGATCATCCACCTGTCAGAACATCGACCTTCCAGGTTCGGCGGCCTTGGTTGTCCAACCCGATGACAACACGTCCCCTCCGTCCATCTATCATGCCCGCCCCTACCTGATTTATCTCGGAACGCATCCAAAGTTCGTATTTTTCTAGAACCGTTCGCACTCGAATACAAATACCACCAAAGACCACTGATACCACCATGGAAGCGCGGAACCCCAACCAGGACCAGAGCCACATCTACAGGACCGTCAGATGCGACGTCGAGGAGGCCTCGGCGGAGGCGCATGAAGACGAGCTGGAGGCCCTGTTCGACACATACGGCAAGGCCCTAGCCGCCTACCTGGAGCTCATGCCTGTGCGGGCCCCGTACCGAACGGCCTTCAGGCCGGAGGACTACAAGGCGGTCAAGGAAAGGGCCCCCGGGCTCCACTGCGACCTCGTTTACGCGGCCAGGGACCGGGCAATCCAGATGTGGCGCGCGTTCGAGGGCCGGGACCGGCGCATATTGATTCATGATAATGTAGAATGACAAAAATGAGGGGATTCACCTTACTTTCACTTTACTTTCACTCATCCGTTTGACCCCCGCCCTGATGGTCTTATCGACGGAAAGACGCAGGGGAGACCCCATTTTCTAGGTGTCCTGGGCGAGTAGTTTCGCTGGACCCCCCCATGAAGGGTTATATACCTCGAGGGCCCAGAGGTAAATAGCAGTCGCCGCCAGTTCGACGGAGACTTTAAACGCCTGCCAGAGGCGAGAGGTTACGGGTCATCGGGGGACCGGTGGCCAGTGCTCGCCGGTGAAGCAGGAATTGAATACCATTGGGAGAATGTCCTAAATGGGTAAATTTCAGGGAACGGGCTACGTGGGAACGCCCTAGGGCTCGGGCGGCGGGGGTCGGCAAGCTCGAGGCGTGAAACAGTCGCCTCAAGCCCACCAGCCCCAACCGTCTGGCCTATATCTCCCGCCTTTTTTTGGGAGACCCACAAAATAGGAAGGGAAAGGTGGCCTACACAGCCCTGGGGCCGCCGGCAGGAGGGCCAGGCTCGGGGCCGTCATCGGCCGCATCATGAAAGAGGATATCTGGCACGAACTAGACACCAGGCCGCTCGTCAGGGCCATGGTCGGCAAGGCCCGCGTCCAGTTCCTGATGGGGGATCTCGAGGATGCGCTCTGCACCTACGAGCGGGTGCTGGAAATGGACCCCGGGGACGGGAACGGGGCAAGGTTCGCCTACCGGGACCTGCTGAGGTTCCTCAAGAGGTCCAAGGAGCTGACGGGATTGTACAAGAGATATCCGGACCTGAAGGGCCGGAAATAAGGTAAGGTTATAATGGAAATGGGCCCGTCGGGGTCCAATTAATGATTTGATCGAAGGTGCTGCACTCACATAGATCTGTCAAATTGCGCAACAGGTGTTGCGTAAATATAAAATTGCAGTCAAAGTTCGTATAAAACTAGAACCGTTCGCACATGCATATATATTCCAACAGCGAATATTGCGTACTTCATGAAACGAAAAATCAACAAGAGCATTAGGAGCAGAGAATTTCAGACCGCCAATTCAGTAATTCCTTCGGATTATAGCAAAATGCTAATCATGCTTAAGGACAAAATTCGACTGGCCCGCCTGTGTTCGGCAGTCGAGGTAAGCCGAAAGATGATCATGCTCTATTGGGACATCGGCAGGGAGATACTGGATCGGCAGAGTGTGAGCGGTTGGGGAGGAAAGGTAACCGAAATGCTCTCAAGGGACCTAAGAAATGAGTTCCCGGAAATGAAAGGGTTCTCGCCGAGGAACCTTGTGTATATGAGGACCTTCGCGAATGAATTCCCCAATCGCGAATTTACGCAACAGGTTGTTGCCCAAATTCCATGGGGACATATTGTACGCATCCTAGACTATGTGGACGACTCCGATGAGCGGGTATGGTACATCCAGCAGACTGTCACCAATGGATGGAGCCGGAATGTCCTTGTTCATCAGATAGAATCGGGGGCATATCACCGCCGAGGCAAGGCGATAACCAATTTCGAACGGACGCTTCCATCCACGGCATCGGACCTGGCTGGACAGGCGCTCAAAGACCCCTACATCTTCGATTTCCTGGGCCTCGGCCACGAGGCTCAAGAGCGCGACCTGGAGCGTGCCCTGGTCGACCACATCCGGGATTTCCTGCTTGAGCTCGGGGTCGGGTTCGCTTTCGTGGGAAGCCAGTACCACATGGAGATAGGCGGCGAGGACTTCTACATCGACCTCCTGTTCTACCATCTCAGGCTCAGATGCTACATCGTCGTGGAACTGAAGGTCGGCGACCTCCGTCCTGAGTTCATTGGCAAGATGAACTTCTACCTTTCGGCCGTTGATGACCTCTTGAGACATCCCGATGATGCGCCATCCCTCGGGCTCATCCTTTGCAAGACGAGGAACCGCGTCATAGCCGAATATGCCATGAGGGATGTGCAGAAGCCGGTGGGGGTTTCCACCTACAGGATCCCGGAGAGCTTGAGGACCGAGCTGCCATCGCCACGGATGCTCGAGCAGCTATTGCGTAGGGAGCTCAAGGGGGGCCGTAATGAGAGGAAAAACCCTTCCCGCCGTAAATCTCGCAGGAAGAAGGGAAACTGAAACGAGCCTCTCGTCAGAAGAGGCATTATATATCATTTTCTTAGAATATCTTTCATGTCAAATGCAACGATGGCAACATAGAAAGACGATGGCAACGATGGAAACACTGGAAGATGATATTCAACGATTGGTCCTCGCGATATTGATTTGCGCAATGGGTTATTGCGTAAATCCAAGCTCAATTGTGCAACAGCGTGTTGCACAATTTCGGGTCGAGATTAAAGAAAAAGTTACTCACATGGACTGCACCCTTTTCGGTGGGTTCTTCGAACAGCGACTACCTGGCGGGATGTAAAATTACTAATCTCACATCCCAGAATCCTTTTCACCTGGGTCGCGGATTGAAGATACACTATCTTGGGATATGTGTCCCCATGCGAATTCGAGAACCAGCGAAAAAATAAAGTTGCCGCTAGTTCATGAGGCCACTGGGAGGGGTTCACACCAATGATCAGGTTTATCCCAAGTCGCCCCCCCTGGGATCTTCTCCCTGAAGGGGTTTGTCGTTTGGCCATATCCCACAGTATAATGCAATATATTTGTCAAAACATTTCAGTATACTGAAAAGGTATATATACTGATATGCCCATCTATCCATCATGGAAGAGATGCTCCATCGATGGAACCCTTGGTGGGAGGAAGGAAAGGTCCCCCCGGACAGGCTCGGGACAGCACGTCCCAGATACCTGAACGCGCTGACCGCCCAGCTCAGAGAGCGGCGGGTCACCGTCGTCTCGGGGCCAAGGCGCACCGGCAAGACGACCCTGGTCTTCCAGACCATCAACGCCCTGATCGATGCGGGGACCTCTCCGGACCGCATCCTGTACGCTCAGCTGGACCATCCGGGCATCGACATGGACATCGGGGCCATAATCAGGGAGTTCCGAAAGCTCCAGGGCATCCCTGCCAAGGAAAGGATATTCATTTTCCTGGACGAGGTCCAATACGCGAAGGACTGGGCCCGCTGGGCAAAGACCATTTTCGACATGGACGAAGGGAAGCTCTTCATCACAGGCTCCACGACCGCGCTCTTGGAGACGGACGCCTTCGCGAGCCTTACCGGCCGATGGACCAAGATACCGGTCTGGCCCCTGGACCTCGAGGAGTTCATCCTCTTCAGGAACGGGAAGGTCACCGGGGCGGACCGGTACCTCGAATCCTCCCACCTCCGCGAATACATGAGGACCGGCGGATTTCCGGAGGCCGTCCTGGAGAAGGAGGAGCATGCCAGGACGGACTTCCTTGTGGACCTCTTCGACGACATGATATTCAAGGACGCCGCGAGGTCCCGCAACATCAGGGACCCGGGCTCCCTCCGCCGGGTCGCCGTCTTCCTGATGGGCGCCATCGGCAAGCCCGGGAGCGTCAACAAGATGCAGAGGACCTTCAAGCTCTCGGCCAACACCATCTCTTCCTATATCGATGCCCTGTGCAATGCCTATCTGTTCTTCCCGTGCCCCTATTTCTCCAGGTCGGTCAACGAGCGGATATACAATCCCAGGAAGTACTATGCGATAGACCCCGGGATGGCACACGCGGTCCTGGGCCATCAGGGCTCGGGCGCGGCCGTCGAGAACCTGCTGGCCTTGCACTATCACAAATCGGGGCCCGTCAGCTACTGGAAGTCCGAGGCCGAACTGGACTTCGTCATTGGTAACGCTAGAGGCGTGCTGGAAAGCAAGTTCAAAGGCTCGATCGAGCCAAAGGAGCTCCGCGGCGGGCTCTCCTTCTGCAAGAGGCACAGGATCAAGCGGTTGTTCGTGGCCACTGATGATCTCGAGGAGGAACGGGATATCGCCGGCATAGATGTCCTGTTCGTTCCCGCAACGAGGATATTATTAGGGAAGGGGGGGCCATAGGAGGATCGAACTCATCCTCGGCCTGAGGCAAATCCGCACGACGGGGCCGTGGCTCATTCCTCCCATATTGACCGATCTACCGGCCTCGACGAGGTCCATCCCAGTGTACAGACCACGGACATATGTCACCACTGGACTGCACCTCTTTCGGTGGGTTCTTCGAACAGCGACTACCTGACAGGATGTAAAATTACTATTCTCACATCCCAGAATCCTTTTCACCTGGGTCGCGGATTGAAGGTACACTATCTTGGGATATGTATCCCCATGCGAATTCGAGAATCAGCGAAAATTGAAGTTGTCGCTAGTTCATGAGTTTACTGGGAGGGGTTCACACCATCGTAAATATATATTTTACGATTATTCTTATAAATCGTTAAAAAAATCATAATAATCGTCTTTACGATTTTGCCCGTAATTGTGATGGATTTCCCGTTGTACTGCCCTTCGGGGTCCATCCCTTGTTTTTATTCAGGCATTTGTTAAAAACATTTATATATCATTTTAACTATTACCTTACACATGGACATTCTTGTGCTGTCCCATCTTCTCATGTCCGGCGAGAGATCGGTCAGCGAACTGGCCGGTTTCATCGGCATTTCCGTCACATACGCATCACAGGTGACGGACGGTCTCGCCGACAACGGCTTCGTCGTCAAGGAAAGGAGGGGCAAGAGGGTGCTTGTCCGCCCGAACATGGAAAGCCCGTTCGTCCAGGACCTTTCCAAGTTCGTGGTATTGGTCGGCGGGTACCCACCGTACACCCCCAGGGATTTCCTGAAGCCGGCATCCCGACGAAGGGCCCTCAGGGAACTGGGACGGGGGGACAGGACCATCCAGGAACTGATGAAGGGGATAGGTTGCTCGAGGGTGGTCGTCTATGATGCCCTCAGGCCCCTCCTCAAATGCAAGATCGTGAGGTCGGTCGGGAAAAGGGGCAAGTCCTTCGGGATCGATCACGGTTCGCCGCTTGCCCGGCCGCTATTGAGCCTGATCGAGTTCCTCGAATCCGACATGGACCTTCGGCCGTTCATAGAGAAGATGTCATCGGACGGGCGGATCGCGGCGCTGGCCGTATTCGGCTCCCAAGCGTCGGGGACCAAGGACCGTCTGAGCGACGTGGACCTGTTCCTGATCGTGAGATCGCCAAAAGACAGGCACATCTCGAAGGAATACGCCCGCCCGAGGATACAGTTCAATGTATATTCCCGGAGCGGCGCGATCCAACTGGCGAGAGAGGAGCCCTGGTTCCTGAAACTTGCCCTAGGCGGGCGGGTCCTGAAGGGAAGGGACATCCTGGAGGCGTTGATGGAGGTCCCGGCCAGGGCCGACTATGCGGGCGTGGCCGGCGAGATACGCAAGATGCTCGGGCGTCTGAACGGATTGAGAAGGTGCCACAAGGCGAGGGTCCTGATGTATTGCATTCGCACGGTCCTGGCGATGAGATTGTACCAAACGGGGGAACTGGACCAGGACCGGTTCCTGGAAGAGCTGGTCCGTAATTATCCGGAATTCCGCATGTATCGAGCTGATCCCGATAGAATGACCAGCGTTCTTGTGAACGGTTCCAAGAAAAAGATACTGGAGGACATCGGACATGTCGAAAAGGCGCAAGAAGAAGGGCGCTGAAAAGCTCGAGGCGCAGGCAAGGGCGCATGCCATCGTGTACGGTCCGGACTGGCACGAGGTGAGCGATTACAGACAGCAAGCCATGAAATTGATCGAAAAGCATGGGATAAGGCCGGACCAGAAAAGGGTCGACGCCGAGGAGCTCAAGATAATCGGGAAACGACTGGAGGAATTCAGAAAAGGGAAACGGAAACTGTGGGGGGAGCTCCCCGTTGACAAGGTATTAGAGTTGTTATCCCAGGGGAAGACCGTGGACCCCGGCGACGTGATCGGGGCCAAGACCCTGCGGATGCTCGAGAAGCTTGGGTATGTCAAGGATGGAAAACCGACCTGGAAAGGAAGGGACCTGAGGAAGAGGATAAAAAGCCGTTGATGGACTCGTCGGGATTCGAACCCGAGGCCTCCTGCTTGCAAAGCAGGCGATCTACCAGCTGATCTACGAGCCCTCACGGTGGCCCCGAAATCTCGAAGGACAGCCCAGGTATTAAAATATTCCATGTGTAAAAGGAGAGGTCCCGGTCATACTCGCGTTACGTGCCCCATGCCCCAGCTCCACGCTGTATCGATGGGACACCCGAAGGCCCCAGGCATGCAGGTAAGGACACGATGGCCTCGATTGGCCTGTGCGGGCGGTCGCCGGGCAGGGAGGTCAAGTTGATGCCGCGGTCCAGGACAACCGCCCGACCCTCCGACCGAGAGGCCCGAGATCGGACCCATCCTTCACTATCCCTGGCGTCTTAACATCTGCAGCGGGATGTAGCACTTGATGTATTTCTTCCCCTTGCCGTCCGTCCATGGCCCCTCCGGGTCCTCCACCATGACCGTGGCGCGCTTGGTCACCCGAGACACCAGCCCCCTCATGGTCCGACCCTCGAGCTCGAACTCCACGGTATCGCCGATCTTGACGCCGTAGATCTCGCGGGCCCGCTCGGCCTGGATGACCAGCTGGTGCGTGACCTCGGTGTGGCCGAAGATGGCCATCGCGATGGCCCCGAACCTCGAGCCCGAGCAGCTCGTGGCCCCGTGAAGCTCGTGCTCCAGCAGGTGGACGAGCTCGTGCTCGAAGACCAGCTGGGCGGCCTCGAGCCTGTCCCTGCATGCGACGCCGTTGACCCTGATATCGCGCTTGACGTCCCCGAAGGTCATGAACAGCAGGTAGCTCGACAGTGCGATAACGACGGCCCCGTCTGCATAGAAGGCGGTCTTCCCAGCGGCCCGCGTGGCCCTCTTGGATAGGCGGAAGACGACCTTCGTGGCGGACACATCCGAGAAGTACCTTCCAAGGAAGAGCTCGTCGTAGAGGTCGAACATGAGCTTCATGTCGGCCAGGCCGATGGCATTGAAATCGCCCTCCCGGATGTTCTTCGACCTCGAGATGATGGCCTCGTGGACGGCCTTGCGCATGGCCTCGATGTGGCCTCTGTCGTAGCGCAGTCCTGCAAGCGTGTTCCGGTCCATCGGGGCGGCCTCGACCAGTTGAAAGGCCCAATGCGATCCCCATGTTTCAAGGTTGCTGTGTAGATAAATTGCGCAGCAACCTGCTGCGTGAATTCGGGATCGTTAGATGCAGAAATGAGATGGCCGTGCCGAATAACAAGTGGTGATTATTACAGAGCCCAAGAACGGCGATTGGCGATGATACAGCGAAATGTTTAAATGCCAGGTATTACTATTGTATTACAAGGGTATGACAATGAAGGAAGATGTGATCACGATCAGGCTCTCGAAATGGGACATTCAGAGGATGAACGATGCCGTTGACCGTGGTTTCTTCACCAACAGATCGGATTTCATCAGAGCGGCCATCCGCAAGATGGCAGATAACATCGACGATGTCCCTCCCGTTGTTGCCGAGGCCATTGAAAAGGCAAAGAAGATGGGCCTCACCTTGAAGGATGTCGAGAGGTTCTCGAGAGAGGCCAGGCACGAGCTCCATTCGCAGAGCAAGAAAAGGTTGAAATGAAGGGAGTGGGCTCGTCGGGATCTGGGCCCGAGGCCGAGCGTCCATTTTCATCGGCGTTTCATGTGAGTATCTGAATGTCATGCTCGATGAAATTCCTGACAAGGAAGGTCTTGCCGACCTTTCTCCTGCCATAGATCAGGACACATCCCTTGGCAGGTTTAACATCCTTGGTCTCTTTTCGGGGAATGGCGGTTACGGTAACCATGGTTACGGTGATCATCATTCCTTTCGGAAGGGAATTGAATTGTGTACAGTCTAAAAATCAAAAAGCCCGCGGGCCCTAGTCCCCCAGCGTCTCCACGATCTCCTTTACGATCGGATTGTCCCTGGGTATCTGGAATATCGCGAAGACCTCGCCGTACATCGAGGTCTTGGTCGTGACCGTGATCACTCCTTTCTCGACGAGGGAGTTGAAGACCTTCTTCCTCTCGAGGTGGTCCAGCCCCGGAAGCGCCGCGGAAAGGTCCATCACGAGGAACTTGCTGACCTTCATGCCGGCGTGCTTCGGGTCCAGCGCGCGTATGGCCCTGATGGCCGATCGTAGGGCCTTGAGCTGGTCCTCGGAGAGGCCCAGCCAGTACTCCTTGTCCTTGTTAACGGCCACGGGGATCGTCGTCGGAGGGGAGACCGGCTCCTCTGGGACCTCGTCCTCCGCTTCCGCCAGGTCGTCCTCGACCTCCTCTTCCGGGACCGGCTCCTCCCCGGGCTCGAGGACCGCGCCCGTCGCCGCGTCCAAGAACAGGCAGTTGCCGTCCCCCAAAAGCCTCCGGATGTCCCCCGACAGGGTCTCCTGGAACGAGAAGACAACGACCCTGCGGCCCTTGTCTATGGCCCTGTGGATAACTGGCATGTAGTCCCTGTCGCCGGCCACGACCGCCACGGTCCCTATGTCCGACCGGGACAGCACGACCTCCTGCAATGCCAACGACAGCTCGATGTCCGCCGTCTCCCCGGACTGGCCAGCCTTGGCGTGGACGACCTTGATGCCCATGGTGTAGAGCTCGTTGAGGACGTCCGGGCTGCCCGACCAGTCCGCAAATGCCATCCTGATGATGGGGGTGATGCGCATGCGCTCCTGCATGAAGGTGTTGACCTTGCCGACGGCCAGGACGGCCCGCGTCACGGCCTCCTCGGGGGCGGCCTTGTAGCGCTCCTCCATGGCGGCGCACAGGTCGTCGAAATCCACGAAGATGGCGCCCAGCTCCGTCCTTCCTTCCATATCTATCAACATCCTGTTTCCTGTCGGGCAGGGGCAGATGCAACGCTAACCACATATCAGGATAAAAAGATTTCACGTCCTGGGTTCGTGGGCCGTTCCATGGACACTCGACCAAAAAGGATACAATAATGGAACCTCCTACCCCGAGGCAGGGAAGGGAAAGGCCATGTCGCATCGGAGGCTCAGGAAGGACATCAAAAGGGGCAAGATCGACACTAAAAAGGGCAAGGACGACCACGGCGAACGGGGCCGGTCCGGCAGCGAGCCTTCGGTCCGCGAGACGCTCACCAGGGCCGAGTGGTCCTCGTTCAGGACGCACATGCTGCTCAAGGGGAAGGATGTCGAGAACATGGAGGATCTCCAGGCTCATCTGAATGCGATGGTCAGGTCGGGCCGCATCGATGACCCGTCCGTCAGGGACGGGATGGCCCCGCTTGATAAGGCCCGCGACATCGTGTATGAGGCCTGGGGCGTCAGGGACAAGAAGGCGCGCGTCACCATGGCCCACAAGGCACTGGCCTTGTCGAAGGACTGTGCGGACGCCTACCTCCTGCTGTCCGATGACGAGGCGAATGGGCCCGAGGAGGCGCTCCGGTACGTGAAGGACGCGGTGCAAGCAGGCAAGCGGGCCCTCCCCGAAGACGCGCTAGACGCATTCAAGGGGCAGCTCTGGGGCGACATCAACGCCAGGCCGTACATGCGTGCTCTGGAGGCCATGGCCCAGCTGCAGTACCATCTCGGGACAAAAGACGAGGCCATCGGGCATTTCAAGGAGCTGTTAAAGCTCAACGAGAACGACAACCAGGGGATCCGCTACCAGCTGCTGGACATATACATGATCGAAGGGATGGTCGAGGAGGCCACCGAGCTCATGGGGCGGTTCAAGACCGAAGGCGACTTCTCGGCCCAATGGGCGTACTATCGGTACATCCTAGCTTTCCGGAAGTACGGGCCGGGCCCCGAGACGAACGAGGCGCTCGACAAGGCGCTCAAGATGAACCCACATGTGCCGATCTATCTGCTGGGGAACGAGCCGCTCCCGGACCAGATACCGGACGGCTATTCCCCGGGCAGCAAGGAGGAGGCCGTGCTGTTCGCCCGTGATTCCATCACGGTCTGGACCGAGAACAAGGAGGCCCTCTTCCTGATGGGCGACAGGTTCATGGCGGGGACGATGGGGAGAGAGCGGAAAGGGGCCTAGGGTAAATCGATGGCAGGCCATCTAAAAAAAATCGCTCAGGTGTGCTCCTCGTCGAAATCCTGCTTGTCGGCCCCGCAGTCGGGGCACGTGAAGTTCTCCGGTAGGGAGTCGAAGTCCGTATCGGGCTCTATGTCCACGTCCGGGTCCCCCTTCTCGGGGTCATATATCCAGCCGCAGACGCTGCAAACGTAATATAACTTGGGCTCCGGCATCTTAATTCATCCCTGCCTTCAAGTACCGTCACTTCTTCTCGAACTGGTCCTTCGTGGCCCCGCACACCGGGCATACCCATTCATCGGACAGGGCCTCCCACTTGGTACCTGCCGGGACCCCGTTCTCGAGGTCGCCGGTAGCCTCGTCGTATATGTACCCGCAGACCGTGCACTCGTATCTGGCCATAAGAACGCCTCTGGCCGGTGGATTGCATCGATGGCATTTGAACCTTATCCATGGGTATCAGTTCGGGCCCAAGAGGGTGTGGATAGAACGCATGATCCCACATTGATAATAGCAGTAAATCTGCCTTTACCACAGTCATTATAATGGTAATGCAATATCCCACAAACCGGGAGAAATCGTGATGGCCGAGGCAAAATCCTGTGAGATATTCAACATAACCGAGGTTTTACACCTGTTCTACGAACGGGCGACCAAGGAAGTGAAGGACATCAACAAGCTCGTCAACGAGGAGCTGCTCGATCAGGTCCGTTGCATGCGAGATGGGATGTTCGAACGAAACAAGATCAAGAAGACCTGGAAGAACCCCCTGGAGTATCTAGATGTCATAACCGGGCTGCTGACCGAGGAAAAATCTTTCGGCACTCCCAAATACGAGAAGATGGGTTCCATGGGTATAGTTTTCCAGGTGGCGGATTGCGGTGGCTCCAGAACTATCCATAAGCGCAAGATAATCGGGCCGGTCTGTCCCAAGGCCCTGTTCATCATGTTATTGTTAAAGGTGGAGTTCCCAGACCATGAGTTCCAAATGAAATATACGGTCTATGAGACCAACGGCTCCAGGACCGAGATACTGTTCGATCAAAAGACAAAATAGCCCAGGGGATGGAACATGAAGGACGACGCGGATGCGGGCACCTGCAACATCAACACGGAGGAGATCCGGAAGTCCATGAAGCTCCTCCTGGAAGGGCTCAGCAAGCGGTTCAAAAAGCCAGAGGATTTCCTGAACAAGGATTTCATCAAGACCATCAACGATATCACCAAAATTGTCCTGCCGAACGTCCAGTTCGAACGCAACTGGAACGATCATTTCCATTTCATCAGCGAGTTCGTCAAGGAAAACAACAAGCAATGCCTCCTATGCAAGGCGGAGATCGAAAGGCTCGGGAACCTGGGGGTCGTCCTCCGTATCAATTCCTCCGATGACCAGCTCATCACGGACTACTCCTGCGGGGGGCGATTTCACCCGTTCGCGATCTTCCTTGCGGCGAACGTGAAATACCAGTTCAGGGACCTGTCCATCAAGATCAAACCGACCCGGTATGTCGAGGGCCGGGCGGAGACGGAACTCGTCATGCAGTGAGGGGACCTTCTTTTTGACTGGATCTGCGAGCTGCAAGCAATCGTAAATTTTTGTTAACCAATAACGATATATCCTATGAACTTCATGCAAGAACCGTTAAGAAATTAGACGATATATTGATATAAAATACGGACAGTGTAACGATCAAGATGGGTCCCCCGGAGGTTGACGATAATGAAGAATTGGTCGAACTTCATCAAGAACATGGATGCCCAGTTCCCCGAGGACAAATGCAGGATCATGTGCACCTCGGATTACAAGGTCCTCGGACAGGTCGTCATCGGTCTTTTAAAATACTGCCTTGACCACAGGAAGTTCAGCGGGGTCCTGTTCTCGGTCGAGAAACCATACTCATATGTCAAGAGCACCGTCAAGAGGTACGGGATACCCGACGACGGGCTCAGGTTCATAGGGGCCGTCAAGAAGATATCCAGCGAAGCGGTGGAGGAAGACGATAAGGTGGAGCTTCTAGATAACCCGTTCTGCAAAACGCTGAAGAGCGACGCTATGGACCGATTGGTCAAGCACATAGATTCTGAAAAGACCGATTTCATAATCATAGACAACTTCCGCGCCATGACCAACTATGTCCAAATGGACTGCCTACATGGTTTCCTCCTGCCCCTGGTCAAAAGGGTCGAAGGAAAGACCAAGCCCAAGATATTCATGCTGGTGGACCATGGCAAACTGAGCGAATTACCGCAGGAATGCGGGGCCCTTTGCCAATGCCGTATCGACATGACGAACGATTGGTTCCTATGAGAACGATCGGTCATAGACTGTTCTGATCAATGCAGCAGCCTGCTGCACTAATTCCCTAGGGGTTAATCGTAAACAACAACTTTCATTATTCCTTGACCAATCGTAAAGTAAATCGTAAACTCGCCACTTTACGATTTTTGGCCCCCGTCAGTGCGGCAGGCACGCGGATAGTGATGGCGCGGATCGGTGGAACTCCCCCGCACAGGCCATGCCTCTCAGAGTAATGGCCCCTTTCGGCAAGAATATATATGACGGCTTGCTAAATATGGTGCTGAGAACATGAGGTGGTCCGATGCCAAGGACTAATGGTAAGAAGAGACTGTTCGATGCCATCGTGGCTTATCTCAAGGAGCATGGTGCGTGCAAGGTGGCAATATTCGGCTCCTACGCCCGGGGGGACGAGCGCCCCGGAAGCGACATCGACGTCCTTGTCGAGTTCACGGATGGCAAGAGCCTCCTTGACGTCGTAGGCATGGAGCAGGAACTGTCCGACAAGCTGGGTAAAAAGGTCGAGCTCCTGACCGAACGGGCCATCAGTCCGTACATCATCGACAGGGTGCGAAGGGAGATGGTGGTGGTCTACGGTTGAACGGGAACGGGGGCCGTAATGGGCGCAAGGCCACGGATGCTTCCCGTTCCAAGGATGACCTAGTGTTCCTTAGGCACGTCCTCGATGCGCTAGATGCTGTTTTGGAATTCTCCAAAGGCCTGGACGAGACCGGCTTCAAGGAGGACAAGTTGATCCAGGCCGGCGTGATCCAGAAGCTCGAGGTTATGGGCGAGGCAACGAAGCGGCTGAGCGCCAAGTTTAAAGTAGGGCATCCGGAGGTCGCCTGGAGAAGGATCGCGGGAATGAGGGACAAGCTCATCCACGATTATCTGGGTGTGGACCTGGACCTCGTGTGGCGTGTGGTCCAAAAGGACCTTCCCGAGCTCCGAAGGAAGATCAAGGCTATCCTCGACATAAAGAAATAGATTAGTCGCCACAACGCATAATAGAAGGGTCCGGTCCGTCATGAAGATAGAGGATAAACTGACCAGATATCGTAAAAAAGGTATTGGCATCTGGGCAGCCACCGAACTGATAGCAATAATTACCCTTGCCGTTTTCTATATCATCACTCTGGATGCGTGCATGTTGTTTGGGGGCTTCCTGGCCTGCAGTCTAGTGATCATCCTAATTATATATGTTGAATTCCTAGGCCGAAAGGATTTCATCCTGACATCAAATATGATACAGCTTCCGAGCAAGCCGAGGGCTCGGTTCATGACAGGGCCATTGGACCGTTCTCATGTCATGATTAAGGATATCACCGGTTGCAGGGTGTACAACAACATCATCTTGGTTTGGATTGGCAGTATAGGTTATCCAATCCGAAAAAATCAGCTTGATGATTTTGACCGTGTCAGAGACACTTTGATCAAACTGCTCAAATCAAGGAATGTCCCAGTGAAGACATACCACAGGGACCTTATCGAACCGTCCACTGTTTAAGATGACAGCCACACAGACGGAGCGTACGCTGGACCCTCGTCGATGAATGAAAAATTCCTAGACGCTCGACAGTTTGGTGTGCGGGCGGAAGCTGCACAGAGCACTGGCTTCCTGCTATTGCAACGTTCACAAGGCATACCTGCGTCATTTGTACACGAATACATCACCGTAAGGCACGGAACCCCGAGGCCCAGAGGCCCCAGGATTTAATTTCAAAGGAGGTGATCCATCCGCAGGTTCCCCTACGGATACCTTGTTACGACTTAACCCTCCTTGCGGAACTCAAATTCGAGCTCCCCAAAAAGGAAGCCCTCATTCGAACCCCACTCGGATGGTTTGACGGGCGGTGTGTGCAAGGAGCAGGGGCATATTCACCGCGCGATGTTGACGCGCGATTACTACGGATTCCCACTTCACGAGGGTGGGTTACAACCCTCGATCTGGACTATGATCGGATTTCGAGATTGCCTTCACCTTTCGGTGTCGGATCCCATTGTCCCGACCTTTGTAGCGCGCGTGTAGCCCGGGAGATTCGGGGCATACGGACCTATCGTTGCCCCCTCCTTCCTCTGACTTAGCGCCAGCGGTACCCTTAATGTTCCCCACCCCCGGAGGGATGGCTGGCAATTAAGGGCAGGGGTCTTGTTCGTTATCTGACTTAACAGAACGCCTTACGGTACGAACTGACGACGGCCATGCACCACCTCTCGGAAAATCTGGCAAGGTCATCAGCCTGGCCTTCATATAACCGTCGCTCCCGGTGAGTTTTCCGGCGTTGAATCTAATTAAACCGCACGCTCCACCCGTTGCGGTGCTCCCCCGCCAATTCCTTTAAGTTTCAGTCTTGCGACCGTACTCCCCAGGTAACGGGCTTAACATCTTCACTCCGGCACTGGACGCCCACATAGGACCCCCAACACCAAGCCCGTAGCGTTTACACCTAGGACTACCGGGGTATCTAATCCCGTTTGCGCCCCTAGGCTTCGTCCCTTACCGTCGGACCCGTTTTGGTCGGACGCCTTCGCCACTGGTGGTCCCTCGAGGATTACAGGATTTCACCCCTACCCCCGAAGTACCTCCGACCTCCCCCGGTCCCAAGCCTAGCAGTCTCCTCGGAGTTCGTGAAGTTAAGCTTCACAATTTACCCAAGAATTTACTAAGCCGGCTACGGACGTTTTAGACCCAATAATAACGATCACCACTCGGGCTGCTGGTATTACCGCGGCGGCTGGCACCAGTCTTACCCAGCCCTTACCCTCCCTGTTTTTTAAACAGGAAAACCGCATGCACAAAGTGCATGCACTTGGAATTCCCTCGTCGTGGTTTCCCACATTGCGAAGTTTTCGCGCCTGCTGCGCCCCGTAGGGCCTGGGTTCGTGTCTCAGAACCCATCTCCGGGCAACTTCTCCCAAAGCCCGTACCCGTCAATGCTTAGTTGGTCCGTTACACCAACTACAGGCTGATAGGCCGCAGACTCATCCTGAGGCGCCGTAGCTTTAAACTTCAGAACATTCCAGTATCCGGAGTCTATGGGGTATTATACTCAGTTTCCCGAGCTTATCCCCCGCCTCAGGGCAGATTATCCGCGTGTTACTGAGCAGTACGCCGAGGGCCGAACCCTCGCGACTCGCATGGCTTAAGCGTATTCCAAGAGCGGTGACCTCTGGCAGGATCAACCAGATTTAATTTTGAGTACGATACGCAGGTGTGATACTTTGGAACGCGATTGACAGGAAGCACTCGAACCCTTGCGTTTGCATCCGCCTGCATTTCACCTTCTGTCGAGCGTCAGACCGAAGAGGTCACGCACGGGAAGTGCGGTTTTTTCCGGTCTCCACGTGTTGTGGCGCGACATTGAAGATACAAGGCTCAACGCGGGGCCATGACGGCCTTACGCTCCCCCGTACCGCCATTATATTGTCACGCTTCGCCCTCTTTGCGGAGGGCGGAATGGTGTATGGCCAGTACTTATATATATAGAATTCGGTCTTTTATCTGACGACGCGGTCCGGGGAGTAACTTTTATGGCGATGCGGAGCGAAATGCGATGAACCAAATAATCCTTTCAATAAAGCCAAGATTCGCCGAGGCGATCCTGCAAGGCAAGAAGAGATGTGAATTCAGGAGATCGACATTTCCAAAAGGGATCGGGCTGGTCATCATCTATTCTTCAAAACCCGTGGGGAAGATCGTTGGGTGGTTTATAGTAAAGAATTTTAGAATTGGGAAACCTAAAGATCTTTGGCACAGTCATGAATCCGATGGTGGGGTTAGTAAAGAAGAATTTGATGAATACTATAAAGGAGAGAGGACCGGGGTATGCCTTGAAATAAAATGCGTACACCGATTAGATCCGCCACTGGACCCATTCGTACGTTTGAATAAATTTACCGTTCCACAATCTTTTAGATATCTTGTAGAAGAGGAAAACTCTTTATTTTCAAGGATGATTAAGGACTCGCATTGTCCTGACCTTGAGTTCTACAACGATGAGACCGCTTTGATGAAACGGTGAATTCCCCTAAAAAGAATCTAATGATAGAATAATTGCTGTATTTGGAAGAACGCCAATAGAACCGAAAAAATAGATGTTTACTTAAATACTATCCCATTAAGTATGGAAGTTAATCGGACCGCGCTCCCATTAAATACGGAAGTTAATCGGATTGTGACCCGATTAACTTACAGCCCGAACATGATCAATCCTTCTGTTGGCGCTCTATCTTACGGAACATACGCTCCCTTTGGCGGCCCAAAGCCATCAACGGCAATATGATCAACGGCACGGAAATTAGGGTCCCCAGCATAGTCAGCGCATCTGAATTCTCGCGGGGCCTGCGGTCGATGTCCCCTTTGGTATTGTTCACATAGATGTTGTCCAGGAGCAACGGCCCCCTATCCCCAATTATAACGATCGCATATCCTTTATTGTCATAGAAGCGATTGTACATCAAGGACGGGCCGGCCCGGTCGAGGACCATCCCATCGCCAGAATTGTTCTGGATGGTGTTGTTGCGCAAAGTGTCGGATGATGTCCACATCAGTATCCCTAGGTGGTTGTTGCGGATGGTGTTATTGATGAGGGTCGCGCTGCTATCAGCAATGAAGAACCCCGCCGCTTTGTTGTTTTGGATCACGCAATCTTGGATGAGCGGGGAAGTGTCCTCGATATTGATGCCGTGGGACATGCCATCCTCGACCACGGTCCGCTGTATCACCGTGCCTTGGCCATAGACCATTATCCCGGCATCGATGTCCGAGCCCCAGGTCCGGCGGACCCTGCTGTCTGAGATGAAGGCCTTGCCCTCTATCCTGAACTCGAAATAGGTATCGGCGGTCAATGTACTATTGACGACCGTGAGCAACCCGCCCGGTTCGATGTACAGCTCGGTCTCCCCCAGGGCGGCGACCTTGAATTTGACCACCGAGTCCCGGATCTCCAGAGTGCTCCCGGAGGGCACTATCACCGACCCGTCATACTCGACAGTGGTATTGATGACGGTCTGATAGCCCGAAACGGTCCATGCTATCTTTTCGGGGGTGAACTGGGTCCTGATGACCCCGGTGCCGGTCAGGGCGATGGGTGGAACTATCAATAATATCATTATGAGCCCAGCGGCCATCCATGAGAGCTTTCTTTTTCTCTTCCAATTGGGCCGGTTCAAATAACTTTTATGGAATCTGCGGATGAACAGCCGCCTGGAAAGCAGATATATGGGAAATATCGACGCCGCGGCCATCGCCATGAACACCCAAAGCGGCAGAGGGACCGCGATGCTCATCAGATTGAAATATATGCCCATGAGAATGAAACCCCCCATGAACATGCCTGTAAGGAGCATTCCCTCGCCCCTATCATTGACATAAAAATAGACAAGGGCCGGAATGAAGGCGAGCGTCAAGGCCGGGACCACTGCGAGGAAGAATATCAAGAATGCCAGATCGCTCACCTGGAACGCAGAGAAAAAGGCTACCGTCAGGAAAAGATAGGGCCCCAGGCAATATTTCAGAATAGGGTCCATCATCGCCCACAATACCTCCTTGCCATCTAGCGGAAGCATGCGGAGAATGTCCGTTTTTTCCCCCTCTTCCCTTCCCGGCAGCACTGCACTCAATGATAGGAACAGGAACGCTATGATGGGGATCATTTCCATTCCGATACTCATGAGGTCCATGTTCGTGTTCAACATTCCCTTGACGAACCCGAAAATGATCAGAAGTGAGATCACGACGAACCCCACATAATATTTCGCGCGGGTGTTGTATTCATAAAGCCTGATCTTGGACATCAGCACCTTCGAGCCGGGACCTTCGTCGATCTTGGACCAATCAAGGCCCTGCGACCGAAGCTGTACCTTCTTCTTTTGCTCCGTTGTTTTGACCTCGGTCAATGGCACCACCCGGGGGCCTTTGGGCCCGTCCTCGATGCCTTTCGAGTATCGTCCCATCACATACAGCTTGACCTTGGCCCTGATGTGGTCGGTCCTCTTCAAGCGCCGATACGAGATGAGCCCGGCACCCCACAGGATGAACGAGATAACGACCGAAGGATACGGAACAGTACTGGCAATGGTGAGGTCGGTCACGGCCCGAGGTATTGCAAGTAGGACCATCAGGAAGTAATTGCTATCCATGGCCTTGGCGGCCCCGTCGAGGGTCCCGCTCACATACAAGCCCCACAGGAAGATGGCTAGGACCACAAAGAAAAGGACAAGGACCAACCATTCGACGACCTTGCGTACTAGGTACCAAGTTCGAGGGGAAAGGCTCGTCGCATAATTGTACTTGAAGTTCAGTGTGATGTAAAAGACCGATACGGATGTAAGGAGGCTCACGGCTATGGCCCTAATGATCAGGACCACTGAGCCCGACAGCATAAAGGTCGCGAAGGGAAGACCGAAAGCCATCATTGTGACATAAAATGTGAGGTACGAGTTCCGGAACTTCTTATCGTTGCTAAGGAAGAAGGCCTCCCGCTGCATGGGGGAAAGCATGAAGATCTCCTCGGGGAACATGCGGTCATAGGACCGTTTTCTCCCCTTCGCGCACAAGGCGGCCAAAAGGTCTGGACCAAAGTCCCATTCCTTGGAGAACTTCCGTATCAGGGGGTCCATCAGGTCTGCACTTTCGGAACTTAACTCGAGGGGAAATATCATGATGAAAAACAGGGAGAATATCCCTGTGAGCGCACCTTTCAAGAGGGGCGTAACAGGACCAACATAAGTTCCTTCCAACGAAAATAAAAAGAAAAGGCCCCCGATACATGTCACTAGTATGAGAACGGTCACGGCCATGAGAGCGGTAGCATCGGATTTCGCGTTCTTTTGTATGGTCTCGTCCAGGTCCTTTAAAATCGTCAGGTCTTCTTCTAGGCCGAAGGGCCCCGAAAGTGGCCTAACATCCTTCTCGACGGGGAGGGAAATCGGCCCCGACAAGGGGTCTTTTACACCCTCGTCTTCGATAGTCTCCTTGTCCAAAGGTCTCCCTCATTGTGCCTTATAGATCTCGGTGATCTTCAGGTACAGGTCCTCGAGGTCCTTTTCTTTCGACATCTGAAGCTTTGCCTTGAGCTCGTCGATCTTGCCATCGATGACGATCCTCCCTTTGGAGATCAATGCGATGCGGTCGCAAAGGTCCTCGACCAAGGGCAGTTGATGGGAGCTTATCAGGCCACAGCCACCACGGGCCTTGAGCTCCAGTATCAGCTCCTTGAAGACATGGACCCCCCGCGGGTCCATCCCTGTTATCGGTTCGTCCATGAGGACGACCATGGGCTTTGGGACGAAAACGCAGATGCACCAGCATTTCTGGGTCTGACCTTTCGAAAGGGTATGGACCAGTTCGTCCCTTTTGTCCGACAGCTCGAACCTTTTTAGCAACTCCTCAGCCCTGGCTTCCCAGTTCGTTGCCCTATGGGCACGTGCAACGAAACCAATATGCTGCCACACCGTGAGGCCGTGGTAAAGCTCGGGATTGTCTGGCACATATCCGAGCCCCTTTCTCGCTTCGACCGGTTCCTCGATGATATCGTGGCCATTGATCTTGACCCGGCCACTGTCCCAATCCACCAACGTCAGAGCGCTCCGTATGGTCGTGGTCTTTCCTGACCCATTGGGACCGATGAGCCCCAGAATCTGGCCGTTTTCGACTCGGAGGTTGATATCGATGGCAGCTTTGACATTGGCATAACTTTTAGAAAGACCGATTATCTCGAGCATATTCATACCAACTCTTATGGGAATATTACACTGCGGTTCTTATAGACCGATATCTACTCAATTAGATTAATTGCGTTATGGCACTTAAATCTTATCTAATCGGTTAACTAGAGCTCAATCCCGAAATTGAAAAGTAGGAGAATGAAAAGACCGATGGATCAGCGCGTGGCCAGTCGGACAATCTCTGATGCGTCAATAATCTCGATCCCGTCCATCGTCCCCCTCTTCTTCGGCGCCACAAGGACCTTCCTGCAATCGAGGTCCGATGCCTTCTGCTTAAAGTTCTGCAGGTCCGACCGGTCGTATTTGCCCCACTTGACCTCACCAACCAGGACCGGCCGGCCCTTTTTAGTAATGATGAGATCGAGCTCGGGGTCATAGGAATATTCCAGCCGGCCATCGATATCGCGGGCGAATATCTCCCCTATGAAGCGCTGAATGGCCAGGTTCCGGACGTTCCGGACCGCCTCTTCCGCCTGGGCATATCGGACCTCCCTTTGCTCGATCTCGTACCTGTCGGCCAGATAGTAGAACATCTGGAAGATGGGTGACCGAAGCAGATAGGCCTTCTTCCTCTTTGAAGGGTAGACCGCCAGCTCCTCGACCAGGTCCATCCGTTCCATGTTGTTGATGTTGGGCACTATGGCGCTCGAGGCCCCGTTCCTCAGCATGCCGCGCGAGCTCATGACCGAGAGTATGTCCTCGGTCTTCTGGAAGCCGGCCCCTATCAGCCGCAGCAGGGCTTCGTACAGCTGGGTCAGGGAACGCTCCTCCTCCTGGAACACCTCGCCCATGAGGCTCGTGATGGCGTTCTGGAAATGGACCGAGATATCGAAAAGCTCCTTCAGGGAATCCTTGAAGTGGAGGTGGGGAATGAGCCAGGGGTCCCTCGCAAAGGCCCCGAACTCGATGGCGGCCTCGGGGGACATGCGCTTGGATAGGCTGGCCAGCACATCCCGTGGGGCCGCCAACCCGATCTTGTGCTCTGCGAGGAGACCTAGTACCGGGGATTTCTTGCCAAAGACCTCGGTCATCACCCTGAAGCTGGAACCCGTCAGGACCAGCTTTCCCTTGGGGTGGAAGGCTGCGATGTCCTCTAGGAACGTCTGGGGCAGCCTTTGGAATTCGTCCACTATTACGGTCTTCCTGGCTGTCAGCAGGTCCCCGACCTTCCGGGCGAGCTCGAGCGCTGGGATGACGCCGTGGCTGCCGTTCTCCTCATAGGTGACGTTCCCATCCTTTCGGACAAGGAGATAGCAATCCCACTTCGTGAAGTTCTTCAGAAGGTAGGTCTTGCCGGTCTTCCTGCGGCCGTAGACCAAGACCCAGCTCTTGGCCTTCGAGATATCAGACGCCTCTTGGCGTTCTATCTGGACGAGCATGATCATGACATGGGGGGCGGGGGTATATATAATTTCGTGAATCGTGGTTAATTAACCATGGTTAACGAAAAGTTGTCGACGGAAAAATAGAAAAATAAAGGTAAAAAAAGGGTAAAGAAAAGAAGGAGCGGGGCCTTTGCCTCACTCCTCCTCGCCCACCTTCTCCTCGTCCTCGTCTTCCTCATCCTCGTCCTTGTCGGCCGGCTTCTTGCGCATGGAAACTGCAAGCAGAACGATGATGATGATCACGATTACGATGATCAGCAATATGGGTATCATCATCGCCCCGAGGCCGGTCTCAGGGGCCTTCTTGACCTTCACGGTCACAGGCGTGCTGGCCGTGAACTCGCTGTCCGAGACCACAACGCTGAAGGTGAAGGTCCCGGTCTTCGCCTGGTCCTTGGTCGGCTTCCAGGTTATCAGGCCAGCGTTCGAGATGCTCATGCCGGCCGGGGCCCCTGTCAGCGAATAGGTGAAGGTCGTCCCGGTGTCTTGGTCCGCACCGGTCACGGTCAGCGTGTAGTCCTTTGTGGCCGTTGCATCGGGCACCTTGGCCGGCGGCGTGATCGTTGGCCTGTGGTTGACCTTGGCGGTCGCCGCCACGGTGAAGTTGACCGTTCCGTTCAAGCATCCACCAGTGTCGTTGCCGTCGAAGGGTATCGCGGTCCAATAGTACATCTTCCCGGGTATCAGGTAGGTCGTGAAGGCGTAGGTCTTTACCTTGGACGCGGACAGGACCTTCGCCGCGGCCGCCTTGTTGTTGACGTTGGCCGCGATGTCCGAGAAGTAGACGTCCACCGAGACCGCGTCCCCGTCCTTGTCGGCCGTGGTCCAGGTCAGCGTCGGCTTGGCCGTGGCGACCGAGGCGCCGCCTAGCGGTCCGACCAGCAGCGTTGTCGGAGGCGAGTTCTTGTGGGTCACGTTCAGCTTGAAGATGCTGTTTATCCGGACCGCGCTGTCCGTGACAGATAGGTTCACGCTGTAGATGCCGGCATCGAGGGGTCCGATGCTTATGACCCCGGTGGTGGCATTGATGGTGACCTTGGTGGTCGTCGGCGTGATCACAACGCCGTAGACCAGCTTGTCCCCCTTGTCGATGTCCGTGGCGTTCACGTCGAATGTGTAGGTCTGCAGCGAATTGACCTTGATCTCGGCGGCCGGGACATCCTTCCACACCGGCGGGTCGTTCACGTTAGCGACCGCCAGCGTGAAGTTCTGGAAGTCCGAAAGCAGGCCCTGGTCCTTGACGGTGACGTTCACGTAGTAGCTGCCGACGTCCGCGTTGGCGGGCGTCCCGCTCAGGACGCCGGACGTGGCGTTCATCTTCAGCCATGCCCCGGCACTGGTCTTCAATGACCAGGTCAGCACATCGCCCGCGTCAACGTCCGTTGCATTGTAGTCGACCGAGTAAAGGACATCTTCTGTGGCCGTTCCCACATCGTTCGTCGTTATCCCGGGGCCGTCGTTCACGTTGGCCACGGCGAGCGTGAAGTTCGAAAAGTCCGTGCCGCCGTTCCCGTCGTCCACCGTGATGTTGACGTAGTACGACCCGACATCCACGTTTATCGGGGTCCCGGTCAGGTTCCCGGTCGTCCCGTTGAGCACGAGCCAGGCGTCCGCGTCGGTCTCCATGGACCATGTCACGGTCCCCTGGCCGTCGTCCGTAGAGTTGTAGTCGACCGCGTACGGCACATCTTCGGTGGCTGTCCCGTTGTCGACCGTCTCGATTACCGGGGGCGTGTTGGCCACGACCACCGTGAAGTTGTGCTCGTCCGTCCTTCCGAACCCGTCGGTGACATTGAGCCTGACCCAGTAGGACCCGACCAACGAGTTGTCGGGCGTCCCGGACAGGTTCTGGGTGGTCCCGTTCATCTCCAGCCAGGTCGCGTCGGTCTCAAATATCCCGTCCATGGTCGTTACATTGGTGGCATAGTAATGGACGTTGTAGAGCGCGTCCTCGAGAGCGGTCAGGTCGTCCGCCTTCGGCATGAGCTCCATGGGGCCGGCCACCGCGACATCGGCCATCTTGGCCGGGTCCGTGAAGGACTGGGCCGTTATGGTGTCGCCGGGAAGGCCCTTGACCCAGTTAGAGTCCTTGTCGGTCATCTGCTTTATCACATAGCTGCTGCGGTATACGCCGGAGTTCAGTGCGGTCTCGTAGAGCCTTATCGTATATCCCACGGGCGCCGATTGGCTCTTCAGCTTGACGACCGCCACGTCCTTGCGACTGGCATTGCCGTCCGTGCCCTTGAGCTCCAAATATATCGTGTCGCCGGGCATGGCATAGGCCGTTTCGTAGGTGTAGTCCGATTTTGCGTAGGCCTTGACCGATGTTATCGGGGTCGGCGGCTTGTTCGTGTCGAAGAAGATAACGTATTCCTTGCCCGCCTTTATCCCTCCAACCATGGCCCCCGAGCCCGATGCGGACAGGTCGTCGAAGCCATCGCCGTTCAGGTCCCCGGTGATGAGGGAGGGGATCCCGAAATAGTTGGCGTTACCCTCTCCAAGGAAGGACGCGTCAGACAGGGTCAGGGAGGTGTCCTTGGTCCAGCCGGTCTTCTTGCCAAGAATGACATAGGCCTGGCCCGCATTGACCCCGCTCTCGGAGTTCTGCTGGGCCCCGATGAACATGTCATCGATGCCGTCCCCGTTCACGTCGCCACCGGCAGTGAAGCCGTAGCCGGCGAGGTCCTGCGCGGCCTCTCCAAGGAAGGTCGCGTCGGCCCCGGATGCGTTGAAGTATTTCTTCCATCCAGCGGCCTTGCCGAACACCACATAGACCTGGCCCGCGTTGGTGAAGGCCTCGTCGTCGTATCCTGCGCCTATAACGACATCGTCGAACCCGTCGCCGTTCAGGTCGCCGTCCAACGAGACGCCGTAGCCGAACCATGATGCCAGGCGCTCGCCCACGATGGATGCGTCCGCGCTGGTCGATAGATTGACGTTGTTGGCCCAGCCGGTCTTCTTGCCGAAAATGAGGTAGACGATGCCCGTGGACTGGTTGTATTGCTGGGCACCGATGGCCAGGTCGTCGAGACCGTCGCCGTTTATGTCGCCTGCCCCGACCTGGAAACCACCGGCCTGGGAGTTCTTGGGGCCGTAGAAGGACGCGTCGGCCGTGGCCAGGCTGGTTGCCTTGGTCCAGCCGGTCGGCTTGCCAAGGATAAGGTACACGCGCCCGCAGTTCGTCATGGGGATGTCCCTTTCGACGGTCCCGATGTAGAAGTCGTCGTAACCGTCGCCGTTGACGTCCCCCACCCCGCCCACTGCATAACCGGCTTGGTCACTTAAGCTCTCGCCATCGAAGGACGCGGTCGCGTTGTACAGATAGTAGACCGGGAGCCAGCCGGATGCCTGGCCGAACACGAGGTAGGTCCTGCCTCTTGAGCCGACCCCCCCGGAGAGAGCGGATATCAGGATGTCATCGTAACCATCGCCGTTCACATCGCCCGCGATGGACGCGGAAAAACCGGCCTCATGGCCGGCCGCCTCGCCCGTAAATGTCACGTCCGCCTCGGCGATGGGAGTGCCCATGGCCCAGCCGGTCTTATGGCCGAATATCAGGTAGGCCTTTCCCGCCCAGTTCGCGCTACCGTTGTTCAGCTGGTAGCCGCTTATCAGCAGGTCGGCGTAGCCGTCGCCGTTCACGTCCCCTTTCGATGAGGCGATCTCCGCAAAGCCTAGGTTCTTGTTTACAAAGGCCCCATCGAACGACGCGGATGCCTTACTGGCGCTCGTGTCCATACCATAGTTTGCCCCGGCCACATCGAAGGGCAGGAGCACGGTCAGCATCATCGCTGTGATCAATATGGCCATTATCGAACCGGATTTTGACATAATCGAGTTACCTCCCGAATTTCTAGACAAATAGGAAAATGGTGTTCGGTATTTATTGATTTGTATTCTATGATATGTGGCTGATTCGTGAGCCGCAGTCGATGAGCGGTGGTTAATGGAAAAAAATTGCTGTGTTGCATAACTTTTAGGAGTATTTCACAAAAGACCTATGCAATCGCTACGTCTCACCATATATCTTGATTGTACGATACGCCCATAATTTAC